>Ga0209347_1001398_pt1 | contig 40047 bp, 45 predicted proteins | sample AutmiccommuBRH23_FD_187382 | JGI IMG/M metagenome (GOLD analysis project Ga0209347, IMG submission 187382) | Deep subsurface microbial communities from Mt. Terri, Switzerland - Autotrophic microbial communities BRH/23 (SPAdes) (version 2) | ecosystem: Environmental > Aquatic > Deep subsurface >... | reverse complement strand
TGAAGTACACGATGTAGGCCATGGTGAACAAAAGACCGGTCAGCATGCCGGCGATGGCGCCTTCCTTGTTCATCTTCTTGTTGAAGATGCCCAGCACAATGGTCGGGAACAGCGAGGCGCATGCCAGGCCGAAGGCAAAGGCGACCACCTCCGCCACGAAGCCGGGCGGATTGTAGCCCAGATAACCGGCCACGACGACCGCCACCGCAGCGGCGATGCGGCCTGCCATCAACTCGCCTTTCTCGGAAATGTTCCGCGCAAAAATGCCTTTGAGCAGGTCATGCGAGATGGATGAGGAGATCACCAGCAGCAGGCCGGCGGCGGTGGACAGCGCCGCCGCGATGCCGCCGGCGGCGATCAGCGCGATCACCCAGTCCGGCAAGCCGGCGATTTCGGGGTTGGCCAGCACCATGATGTCGCGGTCGACCTTGCCGTCGAAGCTGCCATCCTTGGCCCTGGAACCGAGTTCGTTGCCTTTCCAGCCCGCTGCGTCGGCCTTGGCCAGGAAAGCCTCGTCCTTGCTCTTGTCGTTGTAGTACTGGATGCGCCCGTCGGCATTCTTGTCTTCCCACATGATCAGGCCGGTGGCTTCCCAGCGCTTCATCCAGCCGGGGCGCGATTCGCCTTCGAGACTCGCTTCGGGGGCAAAAATGTCGCCGCCGTCGACGACCGCGCTGTTGACCGTGGCGTGCAGATTGTAACGGGCCATCGCACCCACGGCAGGCGCCGTGGTGTAGAGGAGCGCGATGAACACCAGCGCCCAGCCGGCCGAGATGCGCGCGTCGGACACTTTCGGCACCGTGAAGAATCGCACGATCACGTGGGGCAAGCCCGCCGTACCCGCCATCAACGCCAGGGTGATGGCGAACACATCGATCATGCTCTTGTCGCCCGAGGTGTATTTGGCGAATCCCAGATCGGTGACCACGCCGTCAAGCTTGGTCAAAAACCCGACATCGCCGACGCTGCTACCCAGGCCCAGCTGGGGAAGCGGGTTGCCGGTAAGCTGCAGGGAAATGAACACCGCCGGAATGGTGTAGGCAAAGATCAACACGCAATATTGCGCAACCTGAGTATAGGTAATGCCCTTCATCCCGCCGAGCACCGCGTAGAAGAACACCAGCCCCATGCCGACCAGCAGGCCGGTCGTGATGTCCACTTCGAGAAAGCGCGAAAACACGATGCCGACGCCGCGCATCTGGCCCGCCACATAGGTGAAGGAAATGAAGATCAGACAGATCACCGCCACGATCCGCGCCGCATCGGAATAATAGCGGTCGCCGATGAACTCGGGCACGGTGAACTTGCCGAACTTGCGCAGGTAGGGCGCCAGCAACACCGCCAGCAGCACATAGCCGCCGGTCCAGCCCATCAGGTAGACCGATCCGCCATAGCCCAGAAAGGCGATCAGGCCGGCCATCGAGATAAACGAGGCGGCCGACATCCAGTCCGCCGCGGTTGCCATGCCGTTGACCACCGGGTGCACGCCGCCGCCCGCAATGTAAAACTCCTTGGTGCTGCCCGCGCGCGCCCAGATGGCCACGCCGATGTACAGGGCAAAAGACAAGCCCACGACGATGTACGTCAGTGTCTGTAGATCCATATTTTTCTCCTCGTTCTTCTGATTGGTTATTTAGTCTTCGTGGACGTCGTATTCGCGATCAATCTTGCTCATGCGGCGCGCATACCAGAAGATCAGGCCGACAAAAACATAGATGGAGCCTTGCTGGGCGAACCAGAACCCGAGGGGATACCCGCCCAGATGAATGCTGTCGAGCGCATCGCGGAACAGGATGCCGGCACCGAACGAAACGACAAACCAGATCACGAGCGTCGTGATAAGCAACCGGATGGTGGCGTTCCAGTACGCTTTTGAATCAAAGTTTTGGGGGTGGGCCATGAGTTGTTCTCCTCCTTTTATGTGTCTATAAACAAGTCAAATAAACTTATCAGTTTATTTTTATTTTCCGCAACTCTACACCTGCTTTTCCTGATCGTCATCAACGAAGGGGGTCTGCGGCTGTGCAGGCATGCGGGAATTCATTTTCCATGCGCGTCCTGCGGGTTCTTTTCGCGGTGCATCACAACCTGCAATGCAAAAAAATAGGTCCAGATGATAAACGCAGTTGTGCCGGTCCACAGCATAAAAGGCAAACCCATGAGCAAAACCAGCACACCGACGGTCAACAAGCCCAATCCGCCCAGCGTGTTAATCCCCAATACGGCAGAAGCCCAGCGGCGGCCGTTCGGAATGATTCTTCCACGCCAGTCCGCCACATAGCGATAATCCTTGCGCACCCCGATTTTCCAGGCGCGAAACAGCATGCCCAGCCCCAACAGAAAAATACCCGCAAACATCAACCGTGCCAGCCAGACAAACCCCACCTCCATCGACTTCTCCCTGTTATTGATTATGCAATCGCGTTCATGAACCCGCTGTCCGACCCGTTTCGCACCCGCGATAATGCAGGATTCGACGTCTGCAAAGCACGGTAAAGCGTTTACTTTCTTGACTAAAATCGTGTTTAAGGTTTAAATGCCGGGCTTCGGTTTTCCTTACGGATATAAGCCGAACATCGAAAGGCCAGTTAGCTCAGTTGGTAGAGCAGCGGATTGAAAATCCGCGTGTCCTTGGTTCGATTCCGAGACTGGCCACCAGGTTTTATAACGGCTCACAGCGATGTGGGCCGTTATCATTTGGTGGCACCGTGACAGAAACGTCACAATTCGATCACGCCGTCTTTACTAGGTGACTCAATACGTGATGCAGCAGCCAAGTGTTCCGTTGCCAACTTCGCGTAACGGTCCACCATGCTGCGGATTTTCCAGCCGCCCAAGTCTTTCAACCAACTCGTCGCAGCTTGTCCTCGACTGCCTGCGTCAGGAAGCCCAGGCAAGACGCAGATCGACAGGCTGTGGCGGCTGGGTGAAGTGGCCGTTAAGTATATCCGTTGACCCTGGCCCATGAGTAGTAGTGTGGCTACTTTTCGGTGAGCATAAGTTGTGCGCCCCCGGCGCAGTTTCCAGCCCGCACTTGAGTTGCTTTCACTGAACGAGACGACTAGCATGACTATATATTATGGTCATAAAGGGGGCCGCCATGAGCGTCAATGCTGCCGAGTTCAAATCCAAGTGCCTGAAGCTAATCGATGAGGTTGCCTCTAGCCACGAACCGCTCGTGATCACCAAACGCGGAAAACCCATGGCCAAGCTGGTTCCCATTGAGGATCAAACACCGACCAGACTATTTGGCTATATGAAACACACCGGCCAGATACTGGGTAACATCGTGGACGTGCCCCATGACCTATTTGCAGCAGAAGCCGGGGAAGAGGACGACCTCTACACCGATTTCAAGCCCAGGAAAAAGGGTTGAAATGGGCAGCCTGCTGCTAGATACCCATGTCTGGCTCTGGCTGGCTTTTGGGACCGCTGGCAAAATCAAGTCCAGCACCCGCAGAGCACTGGAGAAAGCCAGTGCGAATGAACCGCTGCTCATCTCGATCATTTCTGTCTGGGAAGTGGCTCTGCTTGAGGCGAAGCACCGCGTAAGCCTGCCTATGTCTGTGGAGGCCTGGGTCGAACGCGCCCTGGATCGCCCCGATATCCGTTTGATTGGTCTAAAGCATCCCCGGACAGTCATCGACAGTTGCCGCTTACCTGGCAATTTTCACCCTGATCCAGCAGATCGTTTACTGGTTGCCACCGCCCGTAGCGAGAACGCGGTGCTCGTCACGCATGACAAAAAAATTCTTGACTATGGCGCAGCCGGACACGTCAAGATTCTGCCGACCTGATCGGCGACCGGATAACGAGTCCATCATGCTGGGTTTGAAGTGAACAAGCCATCTTGAGCAAACCCGATGACCTCTACCGGCTGCATCGCCTGCTTGATGGACGGCGCTGCGCAATCAGCCGCCAGACAATGATAGACGAGCTGGCAATTTCCCGCTCCAAACTCACCCGCCTCATCGCCCACCTACGCAACCACCTCGGCGCACCACTCATCTTCGACGCAGCTCACAGCGGCTATCGCTACGACACCGCAGATGGCCACCACCCCCTGCCCGGTCTGTGGTTCACCAGCGCAGAACTCCATGCCCTCATCACCCTCAATCACCTACTGCAAGCCCTCCAACCCGGCCTGCTGGATCAAGTGCTTGCGCCCATCCGTACGCGTATCAACGCCCTTCTCCACACCGAACATCTCGGCAGCGGCGAGGCACACAAGCGCATCCGCATCCTCGCCATGGCCTCGCGCGCCAAAGACCCGCGCCACTTTCAAACCATCGCCGGCGCCGTCCTGCAACGCAAACGCCTCGTCATCGACTATTACAACCGCGACCGCGATCAAACCAGCCAACGCACCGTCTCCCCCCAGCGCCTCGCCCACTACCGAGACAACTGGTACCTCGACGCCTGGTGCCACCACAAAAAAGCCCTGCGCATCTTTGCCGTCGAATCCATCCGCCACGCCGACGCCCTGAACAAACCCGCCAAAGCCATCCCGGATACCACCCTCGACAATGAACTCGGCAGCGCCTATGGCATCTTCGCCGGCAAGCCCACCGCCACCGCCGTTCTGCGCTTCACCGCCCACCGCGCCCGCTGGGTCGCCAATGAAACCTGGCACCCGCAGCAAAAAAACCGATGGCTGGACGATGGCCGCCATGAACTGAGCGTCCCCTATTCCAGCGACAAGGAACTCATCATGGACATCCTCAAATACAGCGCGGATGTGGAAGTCGTCGCGCCGGAAGCACTGAAAGAGGCCATAAAAAATCAGCTCGATGAGGCCAGAGGCCAGTATGAATAAGGGTTTGCGGCAGGCTCGGGTTTTGAGCCTGGGCGGGGGTAGGATACAAACTTGCGATTGCAAGGTAAGTGGGGCACCGGTGAAAACACATACGGCAAAAAAAACACCTCAAGACACAGAAGCAGAGGGTATAGCGTGCAAACCACTATTTATCGCCCATCATCGTGAATCGGATGATGCCACGCAATCGCTCGCGACCCATTTATGTAACGTGGCGATGCTGGCGAACGCATTCGCAGGGAAAGTTGGTTTGGATAAACAAGGAGAACTGATCGGCCTGCTCCACGATTTGGGGAAATTCAGCGCAGCGTTTCAGGCCTACATCAAGTCCGCCGTCGGCCTACTCAACCAGGATGAGGACGAAGAATTCGTCGATGCAGCCGGGCTGAAGGGTAAGATCGACCACTCCACCGCTGGAGCCCAATTGGTGTGGCGAGAACTCTCCAAACAGGGACAACTTGGACAGATCGTCGGACAAATTCTCTCCCTTTGCATCGCCTCCCACCATTCCGGGCTGATCGACTGCCTGTCTTCCGATACGAACAGCCTTGGCGAAGACGTGTTCGGCAGGCGCATGAACAAGGCCGATGACCGTTGTCACTTGAATGAAGCACTTGGCAAGGCCGACGAGGCTATCCTTGCCCACGCTCGCGAACTCACAAGCCAGCCGGAAATGCTCAAGGCCATGCAAGCAGCGATTTCCGGGATCGTGCGTGCCGCACCGGGAAAAGATGATAAGAGCACTGTAGCGCAGCAGCAGATCGGGCTGCTGGTGCGCTTTCTATTCAGCTGCCTCATTGATGCTGACCGTATCGACAGCGCCGATTTTGAGAACCCCAAGGGGAAGAAGCTCAGGGCGAATGGCGGATACGCCGCCTGGGATGTTTTGATCGATCGTCTGGAAAAGCACCTCGAAACCCTTCAGCCCCTCCACCCTATCGACACCCTCCGGCAAGACATCTCCCGCCATTGCCTGGAAGGTGCGTCGCGCGGCAAAGGCGTCTACACCCTGACAGTGCCCACTGGCGGCGGAAAAACTCTGGCCAGCCTGCGATTTGCGTTGCATCACGCGAACAAGGAAACGAACGGCATGAAAATGGATCGGGTGATCTACGTCATTCCGTTCACGTCCATCATCGACCAGAACGCCGACGTAGTGCGGAAAGTCCTTGAGCCGGATGGCGTAGAGCCGAGCAGCGTGATTCTCGAACACCATTCCAACCTAACCCCCGAGGAACAAAGCTGGCGCGGAAAAATCCTGGCTGAGAACTGGGATGCACCCGTCATCTACACCACCAGCGTCCAGTTTCTGGAAACCCTGTTCGGCGCTGGCACCCGAGGCGCACGGCGGATGCACCAACTAGCGAATGCCGTGCTGATCTTCGATGAAATCCAGACCCTACCCCTCAACTGCGTGCACCTATTTAACAACGCGATGAATTTTCTGGTCGAGCAGTGTGGCAGCACGGTCGTCCTATGCACCGCCACCCAGCCGCTGCTGGACAAGGTCGATGCAAACAAAGGAGCCATCCGCATCCCAGAGGGCAACGAACTCATGCCGGATGTGAAAAAATTGTTTGATGACCTGAAGCGCGTTGAAGTCAAGAACAGCCGCAAGCCGGGCGGCTGGACGATGGATGAAATTGCCTCACTGGCGCGCGAGGAAACCGCGAGAGCCGGTAGCTGCCTGGTCATCGTCAATACCAAGAAAGCGGCGCAAACGATCTATCGACTATGCAGTGAACAGGCCGCCATCCCGACTTATCACTTGAGCACCAGCATGTGCCCGGCGCATCGCAAGTCGATTCTGGCCGAGGTACGGATGCGGCTTGAACAGCAGGAACCGACGTTGTGCGTCAGCACCCAATTGATTGAAGCCGGTGTGGATGTGGATTTCGGCGCAGTCATACGCTTTACCGCCGGGCTGGATTCCATCGCCCAGGCGGCGGGGCGTTGCAACCGAAATGGTATCCGTAAAATCGGGCTTGTCCATGTCGTCAATCCGCAAGATGAAAGTCTGGGCATGCTGCCTGACATCAGCATTGGCCGCGATAAGGCTGAGCGGGTTTTGGACGACTACGAGGAAAATCCGGACAAATTCGGAAACAACCGCATCGGGCCGGAAGCGATGGCATGGTATTACCAGAATTACTTTTTCGCCCGCGCGAAAGAAATGGATTACCCGGTTTCCGCAACAGCATTGGGGCACAACGACACCTTGCTCAACTTGCTTTCAGTCAACTCACAAGCCACAACAGAATATGGAAAAACCAAGGGGCAGGCACCCAACATCTACCTGCACCAATCCTTCATGGCTGCCGCCAAGGTGTTCAAGGCGATTGACGCACCAACACGCGGGGTCATCGTCCCGCATGGAGAAGCGGGACGCGCCATCATCACCGCGCTATGCGCGGCCTACCTGCCCGATAAAGAATTCGACCTGCTGCGTCGGGCACAACAATTCACCGTCAACGTATTCCCGCAAACGCTGGAGCGGCTCACCAAGGCCGGTGCAGTGAAAGAAATCCTGGAGGGAACGGGCATACTATTCCTGGCCGACTCGCGCTACTACAGTTCTGAGTTTGGCTTGAGTGAAACACCGGATGGAAAAATGGAGGTTCTCTGTGGCTGAAAGAAATAGCATTGAATTCAAAGTCTCGGCACGCCATGCCCTGTTCACCGATCCACTCACCAAGATCGGTGGTGAAAAGTGCTCGTACCACATCCCCACCTACGAAGCGCTCAAGGGCATCGCCAAGTCCATCTACTGGAAGCCCACCTTCATCTGGATCATTGACGAGGTGCGCGTGATGAAGCGTATCCGCACCCAGACCAAAGGCACCAAGCCACTGGAATTCGGCGGCGGCAATACCTTGGCCATTTACACCTTCCTGGCCGACGTGGAATACCAAGTACGCGCCCATTTTGAATGGAACACGCATCGGCCTGAGTTGGAAGACGACCGGATCGAAGGCAAACACTACGCCGTCGCCCAGCGCATGCTGGAACGGGGCGGTCGGCAGGACATCTTTCTGGGGACGCGGGATTGTCAGGGCTATGCCGAACCCTGCGAGTTTGGCTCAGGTGACGGCGACTACGACGACGCTGGAGAACTCGCCTACAGCCTGATGTTTCACGGCTTCGACTACCCCGACGAAACCGGCGTAAAAGAACTGTATGCCCGTTTTTGGCGACCCACCATGACCGATGGTCATATCCGATTCATCCGCCCAGAGGATTGCACCATCCGCAAGTTCGTTCGGGGCATGGGCGCAAAGAAATTCGGCAAGGACAACTTGCGCAGCGTCGAAGACGAAGCAGCGGAATTGGGGTGCTGACATGAGCTGGATTCAGAAACTCCATGAAACCTATGAACAGTGCAAGGGACGGGAACCGCTTGGCGCAGAACGACTGATGCCGATAAGCCATACACCGCAACAAGCACATATCGAAATCACGCTTGATGCCGATGGCAATTTTAAGGGTGCCAGAATCGTCCAGAAAGAAGAGACCGTTATTCCCGCTACAGAACAATCGGCTGGGCGTGTCGGTATAAAGCCACCCCCTCACCCCCTGTGCGACAAGGTGCAATACTGCGCCGCTGATTACCCAGAACATGGCGGTGGAAAGCCTTCGTTTTTCAAGGAATACGAGGCGCAACTTGGCAGGTGGTGCGAATCCGAATTCAGCCATCCCAAGGCCAAGGCAGTACTTGTATATATCCGCAAGGGCTGTGTGGTGGCTGATCTGGTCAAGGAAAAAATCCTTCACATCGATTCCGATGGAAAGTTGTTGACCCGTTGGACAGGAGGAGACCAAGCCCCCGACCTCTTTCGCTTACTGACCGCAAAGGCTGGCGAGCGTGACCAAGGAGATGCCTTCATCCGCTGGCATGTCCGGGAAGCCAACAACCCATGCACCGCCGTTTGGGAAGACCCTTCCTTGCAAGAAGCCTGGGCAAAGTTTGATGCCAGCACGAAACAGTTGATGGGCGTATGCATGGTCACTGGCGATGACAAGGCCGCGCTCACCATGAGCCACCCCAAGCGAATCAGGCATGCCGGGGATGGTGCCAAATTGATCAGCGCTAATGACGCCTCAGGCTATACGTTCCGAGGCCGATTCACGGACGATACCGGCCAGCAGGCATGTGGCGTCAGCTACGAGGTGACCCAAAAGGCACACAACGCTTTGCGCTGGCTCATTCACCGTCAGGCCTATCGAAACGAAGATCAGGTGATCGTTACCTGGGCCGTTGCAGGCAAGCCTGTACCCGACCCGTTCAAGGACTCGCTCACGCTCTTTCTCGACAGTGAAGAAATCACTGTACCGGCAGATGAACCCGAGCAAGCCGACGCTGGCGATGCAGGCCAAGCATTCGCACTACGGCTGAAAAAAGCTATCGCCGGCTATCGCGCAAAGATCGACCCCACTGAGGACATTGTCGTCATGGGGCTGGATTCGGCCACGCCTGGGCGCATGGCCATCACCTTCTATCGCGAGCTGATGGGCTCGGAGTTTCTAGATCGACTTCAAGCATGGCATGAGAAGTACGCCTGGCCGCAAAACTTCGGCAAGCAATCCAGATTTGTAGGCACACCAGCACCGCGAGACATCGCCGAAGCCGCCTTCGGTCGCCGCCTCGACGACAAATTACGCAAGACCACGGTGGAACGGCTACTTCCCTGCATCGTCGATGGTCAATTGTTGCCTCGTGATCTCGTCGACTCGGTAGTGCGCCGAACCTGTAATCGGGTGGGTTTGGATCACTGGGAGTGGGAGAAAAACCTCGGTATTGCCTGTGCCCTGTTCAAGGGATTTTTCAATAAAAGGGAGTATCAAATGACACTGGAAACAGACCGGACATCTCGAGATTACCTGTATGGCCGCCTCCTAGCCATTGCTGAACACATTGAAGGCAGAGCGCTGTACGTCGGCGGCGAAACACGCGACACCACCGCCACCAAGCTGATGCAGCGCTTCGCTGACCGCCCGGCGAGTACCTGGCGCACCATCGAACTTGCCCTCACGCCCTCGAAGTCGCGCCTACGCGCCAAACGCCCCGGCTTTTTGTATGAAATGGAAAAACTGCACGACGAAGTCGTTTCAAGCTTTGTCGAAGAGGACTTCCTTGACGATCGAAAGCTCTCTGGCGAATTCCTGCTTGGCTACCACTGTCAGCGGCAGGCATTGAACCCACCCAAGGCGGATACCGCCGCTAGCGACGAAAAAATACCTGCCGAATAAACCAATCCAAGGAGCCAAACATGACCACTCTGCAAAACAAAATCGACTTCGCCGTCATCCTCCGCGTCAAGAACGCCAATCCCAATGGCGATCCACTCAATGGCAACCGTCCGCGCACTGACTATTCAAATTTCGGGGAAATGACGGATGTTTCGATCAAGCGGAAGATTCGGGATCGGTTGCTGGAACGCTGGGTAGCCGATGGCAAGAACGACGACGGAAACATGATCTTCGTTCAGTCGGATGATCGAAAATCAGATGAGGCAAAAAGCCTGCGCGCACGCGCCGAAGCTGTTTTGGGTAACAAACTGGGGTCTGACGAGACCGCCAAGCTCGCCTGCGAGAAGTGGTTTGACGTGCGTGCCTTTGGTCAATTGTTTGCGCTGAAGAGCAACAAGAAAGCCGGAAAGAAAAAGGAAGATGGCAGCGACGATGAAGGCGACACCGGCGTATCCATCGGCATTCGCGGCCCGGTCACCGTCCAATCCGCCTTCAGCGTCGAGCCCATAGACATCACCAGCACCCAGATCACCAAGAGCGTCAGTGGCGAAGGCGACGGCACCAAGCGCGGCTCCGACACTATGGGCATGAAGCACCGCGTCGATCAGGGTGTATATGTGTTCTTCGGTAGCATGAACCCGCAGCTTGCCGAAAGAACCAGCTTCTCAGACGCCGATGCCGATGCCATCAAGCAGGTACTCCCCAAGTTGCTCGAAAACGACGAGTCATCTGCGCGCCCAGCGGGCAGCATGGAGGTGCTGAAAGTCATCTGGTGGAAACACCACTGCAAATCGGGGCAGTATTCTTCGGCCAAAGTGCATCGGACATTAACCGTGAATCCTGATGGCAGCTACACGCTTGCCAGCCTGGAAAACTTGGTTCCTGAAGAAATCAATGGGTTCTAAATGTCAGAATCGCTTACTACTACTACCGCCCCACCCCATATCCCGAGCGGCAGTTCAGGTGGGCAATGGCGATTCAAGATGCCGATCTGCCCGCTGGGGTGACGCTTCTGCGTAAGTCGTGTTGAAAAACCCGACTCAAAGCTGATATTTTTTGCCGGCAAGTTAGGCGATACTTGAGGCTATCTTTGTTATGGGAGGACAGTATCCATGAGCGAAATCCATTTCATCATTGAAGAAGCGCCCGAGGGCGGGTATGTCGCACGGGCTGTTGGCGCGGATATTGTGACCGAGGCCGACGATCTACCCAGCCTGCACGCCCAGGTCCGCGACGCGGTGCATTGTCACTTCGACGAAGGAAAATTGCCCGGCCTGATCCGCCTGCACATCACCCACGAAGAAGTGCTGGCGGCATGAGGATGCCGCGTGATTTGTCCGGGGCGGACCTGGTCAAACGCCTTGGGCGGTTTGGGTACAGCGTCACGCCAGACGGGCAGTCATATGCGGCTGACCAGCACCACGCATGGCGAGCATCACCTCACCATTCCCAATCACGACCCGCTCAGGCTGGGTACGCTTGCCGCCATTCTGGCTGGCGTAGCCGCACATCACGGCCTCACGCGGGATGAGCTCGTCCAACGTTTGTTTGAGTGAGTGGGAAACGCCACAACTGATCCAGAAGGCCAGGCCTCAGCGCCGCGCCGTCCAATACCCCGGGCGGCGGCTTTGGTGGGCAATAGCGACACCCTGACAGATTCACCCTGAATGCGGAAAACCAGCGTGTATGGAAAACGTTTTAGATATAGGCGGGCAGTTCCATGCGAACCGGGGCTGCCGATGCCGGGTTGTGCAGCGGCCAAGCCTACAACACGGCAATTCCCGGGTGAAAGAGCGGCTGGGGGCAGCTCCGCCATTTTCGCGATACTACCGAGTCGCGTCTTCTGCTTCCGCAAGCGCCTCGGGATTGAATGAAATCCGCATCGGTTAGCGAGCTTTTTCGATAATGGCATCCAGTCGTGCAAATACTTCTTCCGCAGGAATCCAGACCGTTTTTCCAGCATCCATGTCGGCCACGCGCCGGGCAATTTCTTCATCCCAGGCTTGGACAATGGCTTCTGGCGAGTCTTCAGATTCGCCTTCCAGGCTGACGATCAGGCGGTGGATGAGTTCGCCGCGCTCTTGCGGCGAAAGTTGCAAGGCCTGGGTTTCAATCTCTTTCAAAATGGCTGCCATGACTTGCTCCTGTAAAACCTGTCCGGCGGAAATGGTAGCACTCGCGGCATGAGTGAGACAGAGCCAACTGCTCTATCCGCTCTCCAGCACTGGATCTATTGCCCGCGCCAGTGCGGACTGATTCATCTGGAGCAGGCATTCGCCGACAACATCCACACGGCGCGCGGGCAGGCGGTGCACCATTTGGTCGATACGCCGGGCTACGAAATCAAATCGGGGGTGCGGGTGGAGCGTGCCTTGCCAGTGTGGAGCGACCGTTTGAACTTGATCGGCAAGGCCGACCTGGTCGAATTTCGCCCTGACGGCAGCGTGTACCCGGTTGAATTCAAACATGGGGCCAAACGGCAAAAATTGCACGACGACATCCAACTCGCCGCCCAGGCCATGTGCCTGGAAGACATGCTGGGGCGGCCTGTGCCCAAGGGCGCGATTTTCCACGCCAGCAGTCACCGGCGGCGCGAGGTGGCGATCACGCCGGAACTCAAGCAGCGGGTAATCGAAACCGCCGACGCCATCCGCGCCATGCTCGCCTCGGGCAAGCTGCCGACGCCGGTTAACGACGCACGCTGCAAGGAATGTTCGTTGAAAGACATTTGCCAGCCCGAAGCACTGGCAGAGCGGGCACGGCTAAAGCGTTTACGCGAGGCGCTGTTTAATGCAACGGAATAAGGTAATCCGCCATACCGCAGGTGGCGAGGAAAAGCCTTTCGACCTTGATCATTTCTTCCTCCGTCAAACTGGCGAGCGGGGCATCGCTAAAACGCCCCCGATCAAGCGCACGCGCCTGTTCCGGCATGACATAGCAAGATTTGAGCAAGCGCCCACGTGGTGGAATGGCCACGCGCAAACCGGCCAGATTTTTATACAATTTGCTGGTCAGCGGAATGCACAGCACCGGACTCATCCCGGTCGCAAGCAATGCATCATCGAGCACAATCAATACCGGGCGCACCTTTCCTGCTTCTGCGCCCGTATTGGGATTGAGCCTGGCCAGCCAGATTTCCCCGCGCCGCATTATTTCCACCACGGCTCAGGCTCGGGATCGCCGGGCTTACGGCCTTCGGCGAGGTCGAGCGCTTCGTTATCAAGGGGCAAGAACGCCTCCGCGATAGCGATGCTTTCCGCACGCGCTTCGGGATTGGTCGCTAAAAACCGGGCAGCCTCAACCATCTCGGCTATCAGCCGTTCGCGCGCATGGTCGCGCACAAACTTTTCCAGCGCGGTGCGCACCAGGTCAGAACGGTTCTGGTGGGTCTGCGCTGCCAATGCGGTTAATTGCCGATCCAGACTATCCGGCAGGCGTAAGTTTAAAGTCGCCATGTCGTCCTCCATGAGTTGCAGCACGTATCACCAATCGTAATACAAAAATGCACACAATCCAAAACACACTCTACGTGATGACCACCCAGGCCTACGCGCATCTGGAAAACGCCACCGTGCGCATCGACGTCGAGCGCGAGAAAAAGCTCCAGGTACCGCTGCACCACTTGGGCGGGTTGGTCTGTTTCGGCAATGTCATGGTCTCGCCCGCGCTCATGCACCGCTTGGCGGACGAGGGTAAATCGCTGGTGCTGCTGGATAATTCGGGCCGTTTCAAAGCCCGGCTCGAAGGCCCGGTTTCAGGCAATATCCTGTTGCGCCAGGCGCATCACCGTGTAGCGGCCGAACCGGCATTCAGTCTGGAAACGGCCCGCGCCATCATCGCCGGCAAACTCAAAAACAGTCGCACCACACTGCAACGCGGTGCGCGCGAAGCCACCGATGCAAACGAAGCCGACACCCTTACCCGCGTCGCGGATAACCTAGCCGCCTCCCTGCGTGCCGCCGCCGTTGCCAGCAGTCTGGACGAGCTACGCGGCGTCGAAGGTGAAGCCGCGCGCGGCTACTTTGCCGCCGTCAACCTCATCGTCAAACCCAACATGCGCGCCACCTTCGCCCTCAACGGCCGCACCCGGCGCCCGCCGCTGGACCGTTTCAATGCGCTGATTTCTTTTCTGTACGCCATGCTCATGAATGACTGCCGATCCGCCTGCGAGGCTGCCGGACTCGATCCCCAACTCGGTTTCCTGCATGCGGTACGCCCGGGCCGCGCCGCGCTCGCGCTCGACCTGCAGGAAGAATTCCGCGCCATCCTCTGCGACCGGCTCGCCCTCACCCTCATCAATCGCGGACAAGTCGGCGCGGGTGATTTTGATCAACGCGAAGGCGGTGCCGTCATGCTGAACGACAAAGGCCGCCGCGCTGTCGTCACTGCCTGGCAGGAACGCAAACAGGAAGAAATCACCCATCCGCTGCTCGATGCCAAAATCCCCATCGGCCTCTTGCCGTTTATCCAGGCCCGTTTCATGGCAAGAACCATCCGCGGCGAAATGGAAAGCTACCTGCCCTATCTGGCAAAATAATCACGCCATGCTCATCATCGTCACCTACGACGTATCGACCGAAACCACTGCCGGACGCAAACGCCTGCGGCGCGTCGCCAAGGCTTGCGAGCGCATAGGCCAACGCGTGCAAAAATCCGTTTTCGAATGCACCGTAAACGAAATGCAGTTTGAACAACTGGAACGCACCCTCCTGGCTGAAATCGACGAAACGCGGGACAACCTGCGTTTTTATCGCATCACCGAACCCGTCGAAGTACGCGTCAAACAGCACGGTTGCTTCCGCTCGGTCGATTTTGAAGGCCCACTCGTCATATGAAGCGCGAACCCCAATCAACGACTCAATCCCGGCATGTTCGCGAAAACGACAAGCCCTTGTTCTTTAACAATTTGATAATCACATTACAACCAGCAAGACCCGGTAGCGTTGCCGTACGCGCAAGGTTCGCGCAAACTGCTGAAACTTCACATTGCAAACAAAAAAGTGCAGTGGTGGAGCATCGCCCGACCTCACGGTCGGGCGCGGATTGAAACATGTTTTTTTGCCAGTCAGTTTGAGCACCATCTGTAGCATCGCCCGACCTCACGGTCGGGCGCGGATTGAAACCAGGTAGGGCTTGGTGTTGCCGTCGAGAAATGCGAGCATCGCCCGACCTCACGGTCGGGCGCGGATTGAAACATGCCTATCTCCATTAAGGACTCGTCGGTTCGGTGGCATCGCCCGACCTCACGGTCGGGCGCGGATTGAAACGAGCCAACTACCGAGGAATGCAAGGCTGTTGAGAGCATCGCCCGACCTCACGGTCGGGCGCGGATTGAAACGTACAAGCGTACAAGGCGGGCGTGTCCGCTAAAACGCATCGCCCGACCTCACGGTCGGGCGCGGATTGAAACAACCAATTGGGCGCAAGGCGGGCCGATTATTGAGGCATCGCCCGACCTCACGGTCGGGCGCGGATTGAAACATTCTCCCTTCAGGTGGTTGAGTTAACTAAATGCCGCATCGCCCGACCTCACGGTCGGGCGCGGATTGAAACCCGCACCGCTATACGCCCCTGTAGCGCCTCAAGTTGCATCGCCCGACCTCACGGTCGGGCGCGGATTGAAACGCCAAGCAAGACAAGGGCCGCGACTTTTACGCATGGGCATCGCCCGACCTCACGGTCGGGCGCGGATTGAAACTTCAACGGCATGGCTGGCGCGATGGCCGCACAGATGCATCGCCCGACCTCACGGTCGGGCGCGGATTGAAACAAGAAGCTGCTCGGCATCATCCTGATCGGCCAGAGCATCGCCCGACCTCACGGTCGGGCGCGGATTGAAACCAGTTCGGCCCATTTCACCAGGGCAAGCGCCAGGGCATCGCCCGACCTCACGGTCGGGCGCGGATTGAAACGACCCAGTTTCCGGAACGGAACTCTCGGTTGGTGGCATCGCCCGACCTCACGGTCGGGCGCGGATTGAAACTCGTGTTGGTTGCGGTGCGAAGCCTTGTCAAACGGCATCGCCCGACCTCACGGTCGGGCGCGGATTGAAACAAGTGCCCATTGCAGCTTTTTCTCGGCCTCAACAGGCATCGCCCGACCTCACGGTCGGGCGCGGATTGAAACTCCTTTACGGTTTGTGTGAGCTGCTGGGTGAGGCGCATCGCCCGACCTCACGGTCGGGCGCGGATTGAAACGCCGCCTTTGCCGACCAGGCGTCGAACACATCAAGCATCGCCCGACCTCACGGTCGGGCGCGGATTGAAACACTCGATCTCGACCCGCACGACGTCGGCGAAATGCGCATCGCCCGACCTCACGGTCGGGCGCGGATTGAAACTTTTTGCCCATGGATGAAACGGCGGCGAAGATAGCGCATCGCCCGACCTCACGGTCGGGCGCGGATTGAAACGGGTAAAGATGTTCGAAGGCTTTGTCTCTGGCAGGCATCGCCCGACCTCACGGTCGGGCGCGGATTGAAACAAGGCGTTGATGGACGACCAGCAGCGCGGCGCCGGCATCGCCCGACCTCACGGTCGGGCGCGGATTGAAACGGCGAAAACGCCCATGTCCTCCACGTCGCGGAAGTGCATCGCCCGACCTCACGGTCGGGCGCGGATTGAAACAACTCGGTCAACGAAGCGTCCCCCCGCCTGATGCTGGCATCGCCCGACCTCACGGTCGGGCGCGGATTGAAACTACAGTTTTCGCAGTCGATGGCTTCCGGGGTGCTGCATCGCCCGACCTCACGGTCGGGCGCGGATTGAAACACATTTCTTAGGCCGCATTACTCACCTCCGAGCAGCATCGCCCGACCTCACGGTCGGGCGCGGATTGAAACATCCTGAATGATCGTCAATCCGGTTGCATTGCGCGCATCGCCCGACCTCACGGTCGGGCGCGGATTGAAACGGCTGCGCGTTCTCGCAGTACCTGGCAGGCGTAGGGGCATCGCCCGACCTCACGGTCGGGCGCGGATTGAAACATTACGCTTGTGGGAAAGGTGTTGCCGCTACAGGTCGCATCGCCCGACCTCACGGTCGGGCGCGGATTGAAACCGCCTACAAGAAATGGTGCGCATGGGTGAGATTGAGCATCGCCCGACCTCACGGTCGGGCGCGGATTGAAACGTGGCGGTCTCTCGTCGCCAGCGCGTATTCCAGCGCATCGCCCGACCTCACGGTCGGGCGCGGATTGAAACATATTTATACGCCGAAAGCGCCGGAGCCACACCCGCATCGCCCGACCTCACGGTCGGGCGCGGATTGAAACGCTACTGCGACCATTTAGTTACCCCCGATAACATGCATCGCCCGACCTCACGGTCGGGCGCGGATTGAAACCGGGTACCCGGAACAGAAACAACGTACCCGGAACGCATCGCCCGACCTCACGGTCGGGCGCGGATTGAAACAAGGAACACAAGTATCAGCGCGCCTCGTTGCAAGGCATCGCCCGACCTCACGGTCGGGCGCGGATTGAAACTGGCTGGCTGTTGATCCGCTATTCCATATCGCAGAGCATCGCCCGACCTCACGGTCGGGCGCGGATTGAAACGGAGATAAGATGAGCGCAACGATACACACATGGAGCATCGCCCGACCTCACGGTCGGGCGCGGATTGAAACCGGTGCAGTTTGAGAGGCTGGCCCAGGCGGAAGGCATCGCCCGACCTCACGGTCGGGCGCGGATTGAAACCAAATAATCAGCAGGGAGTGTAATTGCCGCGTCCGGCATCGCCCGACCTCACGGTCGGGCGCGGATTGAAACAAGTTCGTTCTCGACCCGGCGCAGGAATTCGCGTGCATCGCCCGACCTCACGGTCGGGCGCGGATTGAAACATCGATGGGCTGGAGCAGGAAGCCTATCTATCCGGGCATCGCCCGACCTCACGGTCGGGCGCGGATTGAAACCATCAGGCTGCGCAGGGTGGCGCCGAAGTCGTTGGCATCGCCCGACCTCACGGTCGGGCGCGGATTGAAACAATTTCCCCGCAGAATCGCCCACGCTGGCCGTCACGCATCGCCCGACCTCACGGTCGGGCGCGGATTGAAACGTCCCACGGCAGGCCGGATTCGTCGATTTCGGCGCATCGCCCGACCTCACGGTCGGGCGCGGATTGAAACTCGTACAGCGCGTGCGGGCACTGCCGCTGCGCCGGGCATCGCCCGACCTCACGGTCGGGCGCGGATTGAAACCCGATGCCTTGCCGTACAGGCCATGCGTCAGCCCGGCATCGCCCGACCTCAGGGTCGGGCGCGGATTTCTTTGAAGTGCAAAATAAAATCTTGGCCCGTTTTTGACCAAGGTTTTATTTTGCCGTCGCGGCCCATACCGGCTGTCTCGATTGCTCAGCTTGCCGCCCTGGTTCCCGATTGGGAAAATCCTCTCGCATGCTGCCCCAGCAGGGTGGTCGCCTCTTGACCCGAGAGGGCGCTGCTGTAATAAAAACCCTGCACTTCGTGGCATTGCATTTGTTCGAGGAGCGCGCGTTGCGCTTCGGTTTCCACCCCCTCGGCGATGACGTTGAGGTTCATGCCGCGACCCATTGCGACCATGGCGTTCACGATGGAAATGTTTTCTTCGCGGTCGAGATCCTGAATAAATGATTGGTCGATTTTCAGGGTGTGGATAGGAAAGCGTGCCAAATATTTGAACGAGGAATATCCGGTGCCAAAATCATCGATGGCAAGCCGAATCCCGGCGGCCGACAGTCGGCCCAGCTTGATGGCATTGGCTTCAAAATCCTGCATCAACAAACTTTCAGTGATTTCCAGTTCGAGCATCTCGCCCGCCAGCGAATAAACCTGAACCGCACGCATGACGCTTTCCACAAAATCCGGACTTTCCAGCTGGCGCGCAGAAATATTGACCGACAGGCGCACCGGCGGCAGTCCTGCCTTGCGCCAGTCTGCCATTTGCGCGCCGGCCTGCCTGAGCACCCAGTCACCGATCGGGACGATGACGCCGCATTCTTCGGCCACGCCCACAAAATCTGCGGGCGTCAGCAAGCCGCGTTGCGGATGCCACCAGCGCAGCAGTGCCTCAAATCCGCGCACCTCTCCGGTGGCGGTATCCACCTGCGGCTGATAAAACAGCACCAGTTCGTTGCGCGCCAGCGCCCGCCGCAGATCGGCCTCTATCGTCATGCGTTCGGAATAGGGCGCCTGCATGCCCGATTCCCAGAATTGCAGCCGGCTCCGGCCCTGGGCCTTGGCCTGATACATGGCGATTTCAGCCTGGCGGATGAGGCCGTCGATCTGTTCGCCATCTTCCGGTGCAACACACGCCCCGATGCTGACTGAAATATAAATTTCGTGGCCTTTCACATACACCGGTTTGGACAACACCTGAATGACCTTGCGGCAGATGTGTTCGACATCGTTGCGTGAGACCAAGGTGGGCAGCAGCACGGAAAACTCATCCCCGCCCAGGCGCGCAAGCGTGTCGCCTTCGCGCAAGCACTGCCGCAGGCGGGCGCCGACCGCCAGCAACATTTCATCGCCTATGGCGTGGCCGAGGGAATCATTGATGAGCTTGAAGTGATCGAGATCGAGGCTCAGCACCGCAAGCGGCTGCTGGGTGCGTTTGGCCTGCGCCAGCATCAGTCCCAGATGGTCACGGAACAGGGCGCGGTTAGGCAGGCCGGTCAGCAGATCGTGATAGGCCTGGTAATGCACCGTCTCCTCTGCCTGCTTACGCTCGGTGACGTCCTTGGCCACGCCATAGCTGCCAATGAAACGCCGTTCGAAGGGGCTGGCGTCGTCGTCATACATTCCCATCGCTGTCAGTTCAACGGCCTTGCACCGGCCGTTCATCAGACGCGGGCGGCGTATCCCCGGATTGCACTTGAGGCGGATTTCAATGTTGCGGGCATTACGGTCGCCGGACCGGCGTTCATTGAACACATGTTCGGCACGCGGCACATCCTCCTCGTGAATCACCAGGCTGTAGTGCTGGCCCACGAGATCCTCGCGGCGATAGCCGATCAGGCTTTCCACCCGGTCATTGACGAAGGTGAAGCGGCCATCGCAATCGAGGGTGTAAATGAAATCCGGCGAACTGTTGACCAGAAACCGGTGCCATTTCTCGGATTGCTGCAACCGTTGCAGGATATGGTTGTTTTCTTTTTCCAGCCGGCGGCGCGTCAATGTATTGTCGATGCGACGCAGGAGTTCTTCGGGCTCGTAAGGCTTACGCACAAAATCGGCGGCACCGCCCCGCAGCGCCCGGATCGCCGAGTCAATCGTGCTGTCCCCCGACACCACAATCACCGGGGTGTCGGCACTGCGATCCGCCACAAACCGCAATACTTCGCTGCCGTCGAGGTCGGGCATGCCGAGATCCAGCAGAATCACGTCAAATTGCTGCTTACCGATAGCGATTAAGGCCTCACAGCCGCCGTTGGCCACCACCACGTCATAGTCGCGCGTGGCAAGCAGGCGCGCCAGGCCTTCCAGTATTAACGGTTCATCGTCGACCGCGAGCACACGCGGGCGCACCGGAAAACTGCTGATGTTGCGGTGCGCCGGATTTTCCATCGAATCTTCTGCCATGAATTTCTCCTTGAGTACAGGTTACATTGACCCGTAGCGTGTTGTTGTGAGCGGTGTTTGTCCGTTCTGCAATGTCGGCAGACGGATCGTAAAAAAAGTGCCTTGCGGGGTGGTGACGCAGCTGAGCTGGCCATGCATGCGCTCGACCAGGGTCCGGCTGATGCTGAGGCCCAGGCCCGCATGCTCGGCACCTTTTTCGCTATCGACCGGTTCGAACAGACGCGACACCACCTTGTCGGGCAGGCCCGGGCCGGTATCGGCCACCTCGATTTCAATCTGGCGCTGGCCGTTGGCGTCCACCAGCCGGGTGCTGAGTTTCAGATGGCCGCCCTCCTGCATGGCTTCCACGGCATTCTTGGCCAGATTGAACAGCACCTGTTTAAGCAGGTCTTTTTGTAGCGGCATCGCCGGTATATCGGGGTTGAGGTCGATCTGGACCTTGACCTTGCTCGGCATGAACAAGGTGCCCAACGCCATCCGTACCAATTCGGACACGATGCTGTTGACCGACACCAGTTCGAGTTCGGTATCGACGACCACGACATCCTCGGTTGCGGTTATGCCGCGCACAATGCGCGCCACCCGCTCGATTTCGTCACTGATGATGCCGAGATCGCGCTGGATTGTGACATCCGTGCCGACGCGGCCCGACAGCAGATTAATGTAATTGCGCATGATGGTGAGCGGATTGGCGACTTCATGCACGGCGCGGCGCACGCGATCACGCGGAATGTCATCGCAAGGGACGCTCCCGGGCATCGGCGGGGCCACGGCTTGCCCGGGCAGCGCTGCCGCAGCCGGCTGCAATGCGGCGGCGCATTCATCAAACATGGCCTGCCACAACGGCGACAGCAGTGCATCGGGCGACGCATCGCCCAGCACCACCACCCCCACCTGACCTTCGTGCAAGGTGAGCGGCAAACAGGTCAGGCGCGATACGCCCATCAAGCGGGCGATCTGCGCGTCGACCAGGGCGGTCTCGAGTCCGCGCTGTTCAAACGACTGCGGCGTGGCATGCGATAAGGCGCGCGATAGCGCCGAGTGGCCCTCATCCGGCGGGATCGCCAAGGTGCTCAAACCGGGGGTGGCATACATCAGCGGACTCAGGCGCAATTCGCCCGTGGCGGCAGGAACAAACAGGCAGGTCCGTTCAATACCGAACAGCGCAAACAGGCCGTCTTGCAGCAAGGCAAAAACCTGGGCCGTCTCGCCCGCCAGACCAAAATGGCTATGCAGCGCCGACTGCGCAGCCTCGGTGGCATACAGGCGGGCAAGCCGTTCAAAGCCGTTGCCCCCGGGCGGCACAACGCTGTCGGCCAGCCCGAAACGCACGGCCAGTTGCCGGGTTTGCGCCAGGCTTTCCGCCACCATCGCAGCGGCTTCGCCCGGACTGACGCACAGCGTCGCCAAGGCGGCGCGTACGTCCACGCTGTCGACGGCATCGGGCCGGATCACAAGCTGATAGGCCAGCTGAACGCTGCGCACCAGCGGGTGGGCCGCACGTCCACGCGCCAGCGGTTCGGCATGGAAACGCACGGCATCGGCCGTCCAGCCGTCCCTGTCGGCGCCAGCCAGCCAATCGGCGGCATGCGCCGGCGGCTGTATGCCTGTTTCAAGGTAATCGCCCAGGTTGTGGCACAGACCGGCATGCCAGGCCACGTCGGCCTCCACGGCACCGGTGCGGGTGCCCAGCGCCTGGGCCAGATGGGCAACCCTGATCGACTGTCGCCAGCGGGTCGCATAAGTCGCCTGCGCAGCGCCTGACGCCATCGGCGAAGCAAGCAGCAGCGCCCGCAGCAAAGCCTGCAATTCCGGCGTGAACTGCGCGGGAAACGCCTGCAGTCGCACCGCAAGCACGGGATCGTAACGCACGCACTCAGCAAAGACAGGCTGTGCAGCCTCGCCTTTCATCAGGGACTCGAGCGCTTCGGCCACCACGCCGGGGGCGCAGAGACAGACCATTAGCTCCCATTTCTTGAGTAAATTATTTGGAAGTTCTCGCATGTCATTGCTGTATATAATAATTATGGCCAATCCGTCAATCCGGAAGCAGCCTTACCTGACACAGGGGCATAAATACTTTGCCATCTGTTGTTTTATTGGTTTCAAGTTTTATTCGACATTGCCGTTGTAACCAATTGTTGTTACATTTTCGCGGTCCAGGATTAAAGCCCATGTATATGAAATCGGTACTGATCGGATTGATGTTGGCGAGTGCCTCCCTGAGCGTAGCCGCCCGGGAACCCACCCCCAATCTGCAATTGAGCACGAAGATAAGCGCGCCGCTGTCGACGTACGACTATGCGCCCATGCCCCAATTGAATGCCCAGTCGGTGCTGGTGTTCGACCAGGCCAGCGGGCAACCCCTGATGGCAAAAAATGCCACCATGCAAACCCCCATCGCTTCGATTACCAAATTGATGACGGCGATGCTGGTGCTGGATGCGGCCGAACCGCTCGACGAACGCATCACGATTACCGAGGCAGACCGCGATACGCTCAAAGGCACCGGCTCCCGCCTGGCCTTCGGCGCCAGCTATACGCGCGGTCAATTGCTGCATCTGGCACTTATTGCATCCGACAATCGTGCGGCCCATGCCCTGGGCCGCACGACGCGTGGCGGGCTTGAGCGATTCGTGGCCAACATGAATCGCATGGCGCGCGCATTGCAGATGAAAGATACGGAGTATGTCGAGCCCACCGGCCTGTCGAGCAAGAACCGCTCCACTGCGCTTGATCTTGCCAAGCTCGCGGATTACGCCTACCAGAACTATCCGACGATCCGTCACATCACGGCCACCGGCAGCTACAACCTCGACGCCCAGCGCCTGGTGGTGAACAAGAAGCACAGCCAGCCGCAAGTCCATTACCGTACTGTCGCGTTCAACAACACCAATCGCCTCACGCGGATGGACGGCTGGAATATCGGCCTTTCCAAAACCGGGTTCATCAACGAAGCCGGACATTGTCTGGTGATGCAGGCGCAAGTGGCCGACCGCGATGTCATCATCGTGCTGCTCGATGCGATGGGCAACAACAACCGCGCAAGCGATGCCGCGCGCATCAAGGCGTGGCTGGAATCGGCCACGCCGACGCGCCACGTGGACACGATCTTTACCCCCGCCTCACGTACCTAGAATTCCGCCTCACGTACCTAGAATTCCGCCTGCGCACCTGCGCGCAGCAATTCGCCAAGACGCGCGCCTTCGGGGGCGCGTTTTTATTGCTGCGCGCCGGTCGGCGGTATGATGTGTGCCATGTTGCCTTCCGCCTGATCATGTCGCCCGACCTCGCCCAACAACTGTTGCTGAAAACGCTGCTGCCGCTGGCCTTGCTGATCGCCGCGGGCGGCATCTGGCCGCGCTGGCAAAGCGGTATTTCCATCGTCGGCCTGCGCGGCGAGATCAATCGCCTGGTGCTGAATTTTTTCGCGCCCATGCTTTTTTTTGCGGCGGGCGCCGCGGCCACCGTCGATCTGAGCATTTTGCAGGTGCCGTTGGTTTTGGGTCTGGCGACCTTGTTCGGTCTGGGTCTGTCTGCGCTCCTGTTGTTTCACACCCCGCTCGGCCGCGGTCTTTCGAACCCCGCGCGCGGCGCAATCATGCTCGCCTCCGGATTCGGCAATGTGCTGTTTTTTGGCTACCCCTTCCTCACCACGGTGTTCGGCGAATCGGGCGCGCGCTATCCCTTTTTTGCCGACATGCTCGCCACCACCCCGCTGGTGTGGTCGCTCGGCGTATGGATCGCCTTCCGCTGCGGCAAGCACACCGAGCACGCGTCGTTCCTGTCCATGTGGCTGAGGCTGCCGCCGGTATGGGGCTTCGCCGCCGGCATCGCGGTCAATCTGTCCGGCGTCGCGCTTGACCCGCTGGTAGAGGCCGCACGCTGGGCCGGCAGTCCGACCATTCCGCTGATGCTGTTCGTGCTGGGGCTGACCATTCCCTGGCAGGATCTGCGGCCGCAAAAAGCGGTGTTTATCGCGCTCTCGATCAAACTCGCGCTGATGCCGCTGCTGGCGCTGGGCATTGCACTGGCATGGCCGGGCAAACTCACCGAGCCGGGCGAAGCCGGCGTACTGGAAGCCGCGATGCCCACCATGGTGATGGTGATTGCACTGGCAGACCGCTTTGGACTGGACACCCGCCTGGCCGGCCTCATCATGGGCTGGTCAACGCTGGCGGGATTGGTTACGCTGCCATTCTGGCTTGTTGTGGTGAAAGGGTTGGCGACATGAAAATCGGATTTATTGGCAGCGGCATCATGGGCCGCCCGATGGCGGAAAATCTGCTACACGCAGGCCATCAGCTTTTTGTTTACGGACGCCGCTTCGATCGTCTCGAACCGATGCTCGTCGCCGGCGCCCTCGGCAAGGGCACCCCGGCCGAGGTGGCCGCAGAAGCCGACATCAGCTTTACCGTCGTATCCGACACCACCGACGTCGAGCAAATCATCTTTGGCGACCGCGGCCTGATCCACGGCGCCAAGCCCGGCCATACCATCGTCGACATGAGCACCGTATCGCCCGCCGCCACGCGCCGTATCGCCGCATCGCTGGCCGAACGGGGCATCCACATGCTGGACGCTCCCGTCTCCGGCGGCGAGGTCGCGGCCCGCGAAGGCACCCTGTCCATCATGGTCGGTGGCGAAGCGCCCATTTACGACAAGGTGCGGCCGCTGTTCGAAGTGCTCGGCAAAAACATCGTTCACGTCGGCGGCCACGGCGCCGGGCAGGTCGTCAAATGCTGCAACCAGGTTGTCGTCGGCCTCACCTTTGAAGGCGTCGCCGAAGCCATCATGCTCGCACGCCGCAACGGCGTCGATCCCGCCAAAATGCGCGAAGCGCTGCTTGGCGGCTTCGCCGGCAGCCGCATCCTCGAAATCCACGGCCAGCGCATGCTCGATTCCAACTACAAGCCCGGCTTCAAAGTCAAACTGCACCACAAGGACATGGCCATCGTCATGGACAACGCGCAGGAAACCGCCACCCCATTGCCGGGCGCCGCACTGATCGCGCAGCAGATGAACGCGCTGATGGGGGCCGGCGACAGCGAACTCGACTCGTCGGCCATCATGCGCGCACTGGAACGGCTGGTGGGCGACGCCAAGTGAGCTTCAAGGAGCGCGTCGTTTTTCTGGATCGCGCGGCCTTCACCGCGGCTGATTTACCCATTCCCTGCTTCGAACACAACTGGAGCGAATATCCCTTCACCGAGCCGTCGGACTTGGTGCCGCGCTTGTTCTGGTCCACCACCGCCATCACCCACGCCACGCCCATCGATGCCGAAGCGATTGGCCAACTGCACAAACTGCTTCGAATCGTTACCACCGGGCCGGCCTACGTTGATGAAACCGCATGCCAGGCACGCGGCATTAGCGTGACACACCTGCCGGAAAAAGCGTCATCCGAACACGCCCTGATCCGCTTGCTGGAAACGTGCGTAGCAGAAGCCAAACATTGAAATCAGGCGCGCAATTGCCTAGTCCCGGCCCGATCTCTGGCGACGTATTTCTGTTTCCGTCAGGACGCACTAAAAATGGGTAATGGGATGATTCATAATAATTTTTAAAAAACAAGTCGCGAATGACGGTTTATAAGGCGTCATTTAGGATGGCTAATTAACGTTGGGCACCATGAACGAGCCAAACACAACACTGCCGCAGAAAAGAAAGTGCCTGCCTTGTCCACTCATGCTGGTCGGTGGTTTGGTTTTCTACTTAATCGCATTTGCTTGGGTATCGCGGGTTGTTCATAAGGTTTTCAACGGCGCCGGGCTTGAGTATTGCTGTGTAATCGAAGGCGTGAGATTCAACTACATTTCGGTGTTCGTTCTCCTGTGTGCTGTCGCAGTTGCTTTACTGGTCGCCGCCATTGTTCAAGTGCGCGACTGGCGCATCCGTCGCGACTTTGAGCGCAAATATGGAGTGAAAATTCCTCCTTCATCAACTCGCCCAGCAAGCTCCAGCGACTCTAATTCAGGCCCGTCATTTCATGGGGTTGGGTATGGTGATGGTGACTGATATGGTGCCCAACACTACGGTCAACCGGACCACCAACCAGCTGCGCTGGTTGGTTCCCTCCGCGCTTCGCGCTCCGGTGTCCGGTTACCTTGAACGTTGGGCCGCAAAAGGACGACGCTCATGACTGATTCTGAATATGACAAGGTTGAATCGCTGTGTGCTGAGTTTCAACGTCAATGGATCACCGCACTACGCGATACCTTGAAGAGGCATGAGGTTCCGAGAGAGGTGGCAAGGTCAATCTGTGGAGAGTTTAGCTTCGACCTCTCGATGATTTTTGATCAAGGCGAAATTGATTGTGAAGGAAGCACCTACAGACCATTCGTTGCCTTCACCGATGACGGTGATGCCCCATCCCTCCTTATTGAACCTAATGGCCCCCAGTTTCACGAATACGCATTTGGAACTACCGAAGAAGCTTACGAGGCGGAATAGACAATCATGCTGCCCAACCCTGCGTTCCAGCCGACCGACTACTGCAAGCTTCGCTTGCTTCCGCCGTCGGCTGAACTTCTACGTTGGGCCTCTTGAAGCGCTCGCATAGCCGCTTGACACGCGTACGCGTTTGCGTACCATTAGGCTTCTTTGAGGGAGCACGAAATGAACACACTTACCGCCAGCGAAGCTCGCGCCAATCTGTATCGGCTCATAGACCAAACAGTGGAGTCCCACGAGCCAATCATCATTTCCGGAAAACGCAACAGTGCCGTGCTGCTCTCCGCGGAAGATTGGAGTGCAATTCAAGAAACCTTGTACCTGCTGGCCGTGCCTGGCATGCGCGAGTCCATCAAAGCGGGTATGGCCGAGCCCCTCGCAAAAAGTTCGAAGGCGCTTAAGTGGTAAGTTGGGAGATTGTTTATGCCAAGCAAGCAATGAAGGACGCAAAGAAGCTTGCTGCAAGTGGTCTTAAACCAAAGGCACAAGAACTACTCGCGATTCTTGCTGGCGACCCATTTCAAAATCCACCACCCTTCGAGAAGTTGGTCGGTGATCTGGCCGGCGCATATTCTCGCCGCATCAATATTCAGCACCGCATCGTGTATGAAGTCTTTACCAAAGAGAAAACGGTTCGCGTCTTGCGCATGTGGGCTCACTATGAGTGAGCAGAGGCCCAACCCATCCATCAACACGGACGCGGGCGATGAAGCCGCCCGCGCCGGTTATGTCATTCGTTATGCGCACAAGAAATGACCAACCATCACTTAGCCGAAGCTTACTACCCGGTGTGGCTTAAGGTTCTCGCTTACCTTGGCATTCCGGCAATGACGGCTATCGCCCTATGGCTCATTTCACGGCCGCTGTGGGAGCAGGGGATTTCACCATTACAGTACATCGCTGGGCTAGCAATGGGCGCGGCCGTCCTCTACCAATGCAGCATTGGTTGGCTAGCCCTCAAATACTTAAACACACGAGTCATCGCGTTCGATGACCGGCTGGTGATTCAATCGAAAGGCACTGAACAAACTGTTTCTTGGGAAGATCTCGCACCTGCAAAGGAATATTCGTTTGCGGGTGCTACACGTCTATCCCTCAAGAGCGGCGAAACATTAATTTATGCCTTCGACAACATGACCGATTTGTTTGTAATCAAGTCGGTGCTGAAGAATGAGCAAGAAGAAGCAGGAGCGGTTATCAAATGACCCTTTTTCCGCTCAGAGTGAATCGCCCCGGGTTTTGAGGAGGCTTCAACTCTTGAGAGAATGAAGCCATGATGACCAAAAAGATCAGACCGAAGTTTCTCCGCCAAAGCAAGAAACCTGACTCATCGTTGTGGCTGTGCGGAGTTGCGTGCAGTCGTACATTCAACATCATGAGGGTTGTGCGCGACCCGTGCAGACATGGAATCTGCTCACTGCGCGCCAATCGTTACGACCACCCGCTTGAGTACCGGCAGCGCCCAGCCACGCCCGCCGCCGCGACTCCTGTGGTTAAATAGCTCGCCCCCCCGTTTCGGGATCGGCGGCACGATGCATTACCCGTCATCTACCGGAGTCACCTCATGAACGCGATCAAACTCGTAGCAATTGGCCTCATTCTCGCCGGGGCGCTGGCCCTCGCATACGGCGGCTTCAGCTATACCAAAGACACAACGGCGCTAAAGCTCGGTCCGGTTGAGCTTTCCGTTAAAGAGAAGCAGCGGGTGAATGTGCCGGTGTGGGCGGGTCTGGGTGCCATTGTCATGGGCGGCGTGCTGCTCGTCTTCGGCAGCAAGAAGGGATGAGCGGTGGCGCTGTCGCAGCGCGGCGGCGTCGCATGGATAATTGATCATGCCCTACGCCTCGGGTAACGGTTCTCCGCATCGTCTCGCATGAAACTGGCCGACCCCCTCTTGTTCCGGCAACAGGCCTTGATTGGCGGCATGTGGCTGGATGCTGCCGATGGGGCGCGCTTTGCGATTCATGACCCTGCCACGGCAGAATGCGTCGGCCATGCGCCGCGCTGCACGGCCGACGATACGGCGCGGGCGATCAGCGCGGCACACGCGGCTTTTCCCGATTGGCGTAACACGCCTGCCAAAACGCGGGCGCAGATCTTGCGCCGCTGGTTCGATCTTGTCCTCGCCCATCGCGACGATCTTGCCACGATCATGGTGAGCGAGCAGGGCAAGCCGCTGCTCGAGGCGCGCGGAGAAATCGAGTATGCGGCGAGCTTTATCGAATGGTTCGGCGAAGAAGCGCGGCGCGTGTACGGCGATGTGGTGCCGTCGCCGTGGGCGGACCGGCGGGTGTTCACGTTAAAGCAGCCTGTGGGCGTGGCGGCGCTGATCACGCCATGGAATTTCCCTGCCGCAATGCTGACGCGCAAGGCCGCTGCGGCACTGGCTGCGGGCTGCACGGTGGTGGCCAAGCCGGCCTCGCAGACGCCGTTTACGGCGCTGGCGCTGGCCGAGCTGGCGTTGCGCGCAGGCCTGCCGCCGGGCGTGTTGAACCTGGTGACGGGCGATGCTGCGACCCTCGGCGCGGTACTGACGTCGCATCCGCTGGTGCGCAAGGTGTCGTTCACGGGCTCGACCGCGGTCGGCAAACAGCTGCTCGCCCAAAGTGCCCCCTCGCTCAAGCATGTGTCGCTCGAACTCGGCGGTAATGCGCCTTTCATCGTGTTTGACGATGCGGACCTCGATGCGGCCGTGGCTGGCGCGCTTGCCAGCAAGTATCGCAACAGCGGGCAGACCTGCGTGTGTGCGAATCGCCTGTTCGTTCACGCAGCGGTGTTCGATGCGTTCGCCGGAAAGTTTTCTGCTGCGGTAGCGCAACTGAAGGTCGGCAATGGTTTCGCGGCGGGTGCCGAAGTCGGCCCGCTGATCAATGCGGCAGCGCTGGAAAAAGTGGAATCGCATATTGCCGATGCGCTCGCCCACGGCGCCAGGCTGCTCACCGGCGGCGCACGCCACGCGCTCGGCGGGCAGTTTTTTCAGCCGACGGTATTGAGTCCGTGCACACCCGACATGCAAGTCTGCCGCGATGAGACCTTCGGTCCGGTCGCGCCGTTAATCCGCTTTAGCAGCGAAGCCGAGGCCATCGGGATGGCGAACGATACCGAGTTCGGTTTGGCGGGCTACGCCTACACCCGCGACCTCGGCCGGGCATGGCGACTGGCGGAGCAACTCGAGTACGGCATGGTGGGAATCAATGCCGGCATGATCTCCACCGCCGAGGCGTCATTTGGCGGGATCAAGCAATCGGGGCTGGGTCGTGAAGGCGGCCGCGCGGGTATCGATGCCTACCTGGAAACCAAATACGTGAGTCTCGGCGGCCTCGGTTAAGGCCGCCTGCGGTGTCTATTCGAACTCCATCGCCCTGAACACCCGCCCGGCATTGCTGCGCGCCAGCTGGTCGGCGGTGTGCAGATGCAAATAGGCCGACTGGTCAACCTTGTAGGCGTCGTCGAGCGAGCCGCCTTTGCTGATGACTTCGGCCACCTTGGCGCGCAGGTGAACGAGATAATCGCGGGTCCATTTGCGCACCGTCGCCATGTCGGTGGGGCCACCGTGTCCGGGCACCACGATCTCTGCCCCGAGCGCCTCGAACTTGTCCCAGGTCTCGATCCACTTGGCGGTATCGGTGTCTTCAAAAATCGGCAGCATGCGGATGTGGAAGGCAGTGTCGCCGGCGATCACCAGCTTTTTCTCGGGGATCCACACCATGGTGTCGCCGTGGCTGTGCGAGGGGCCGAGATGCAGGATTTGCAGATTCCAGCTGCCCATTTTGAGTTCGAGCTTGTCGTCGTAGAGTTTGTCCGGCATCACGAACTCGGTCTTGAATGCCTTGTCGCGTGCGCGTGCTTGCATGACCGCGAGCGCGTCGTAACCGGTTTTTTCCATATAGGCGGCGGTTTCGCGATTGGCGATGAGGGTGGCGCCCTGCTCTTTCCAGTATCTGGAGCCGAGCATGGCGTGGCCCTGGCTGTTTTCCAGCACCACGTATTTCACCGGCTGTTTGGTCAATTTTTTGATCTCTTCGTGCAGGCTTTGCGCGAGCAGGTAGTTGTCGCCGGCATTCACCACCAGCACGCCGTCTTCGGTAATGATGAAAGACAGGTTGTTGTTGTGGCCGGAGTTTTCGTAGGTGCCCGGCGCGGTGGCGCCGATGGCCGACCACACACCGGGAATGATTTCCTGCGGCATGTCATACAAAAATGATGTGGGGGCCTTGTCGAATTGCTGGATCGGCAGACCGGCGCGTTTCCAGTTGAAAAAACCGTCGCGGTAATTTTTCACGTTCTTGTAGCCGAGCTTGATCAGGGTCTCGGCGGCTAAGGGGCTGCGCTGGCTGACACCGCAATAGACCACGATCGGGGTGGTCTTGTCCGGCACGCGCGCCTCGATCTGGTACTCCAGCAGCCCGCGATCAATATTGAAAAAAAGCGGCACATCCATGTAGCCCGTCAGGTCCAGCTCGGCCGGGGAGCGCACGTCGATCACCACGGTCTCCGGTTGCGCTTTCAGCTGCGCCAGCACGCCTGCGGTATCCAGATGAGGTACGCGCTTGTTCACCGCTTCCAGCGCCCCCTTTGCGGCCTGCGTGAGCGACGGCGCCTCAGGCGGCGGGTTGACGACAGCGGAGAGGTTTTGGGCGGCGGCGCCCACGGACAACAGCAACGACGCGCATACCAGGGAAAACGAAAAACATACGGGTTTCATGGCAGTCTCCTTTGGCTCAGGGCCGGGCAGAAATCAGTCTGCCGCTGATCCGACGAACGGGTTTTCAAGGCGCTCATGGCCGAAGGTGGACATCGCGCCATGACCCGGCACAAAACGGATGGCGTCGCCTAGCGGAAACAGTTTCTTGCGAATAGCCATCAGCAGTGCATTAGCGTCGCCGCGCGGAAAATCGGTGCGGCCGATCGAGCCTTTGAACAGGACATCGCCCACAAAAGCGAGCTGGGCTCCGCGCTCAAAGAACACCACATGGCCGGGCGTATGGCCGGGACAGTGCAGCACTTCGAACGACAGGCTGCCCACCGCGACGGTATCGCCGTCATTCAGCCACTGGTCTGGGGTAAACACCACCGCAGGCGGAAAGCCGAACAGCTCGGCCTGATGCGGCAGCAGATCAAGCCAGAACTGCTCTTCACGCTGCGGGCCGATGATCGGTATGCCCAGCGACGCCCGCAATTCTGCGGCAGCGCCCACATGATCGAGATGGCCATGGGTCAGCAGGATTTTTTCGAGCTGCAAACCGCGCTGCGCCACCTCGGCCAGCAGCCGCTCGGCTTCGCCGCCAGGGTCGATGAGCGCGGCACGGCCATCGGCATCCCACACCAGCGAACAGTTTTGTTGATACGGGGTAACGGGGAGAATGGTAAATTCCATATCAACCATTATCGCGCCGCGCCCTGATTCGGCCAATCACCATGCCCCCACCCGATGCCCTGCTGCTGATTTCGACCCATTGTCCGCATTGCCCGGCCATGCTGTTCGCGCTGTCGGATCTGGTCAAACAGGGCACCCTCGGGCGCCTTGAAACGGTCAACCTGGAGCAGCATCCCGAAGTGGGAGCCAGCCTGGGCGTGCGTTCGGTACCCTGGGTGCGCATCGGCGGCATTGAGCTCGCCGGGGTGCGTAGCCAGGCCGAGCTTATCGATTGGGCGGGCAAAGCCGGCAGCGAAGCCGGGATGGCGGATTTTTTTCACATGTTGCTGAAAGAAGGCCAGTTGCCGAAAACCCAGGCGATGATTGCAGCCGACCCGGCGCTGCTGGCTGCGGTGCTGCCGATTGTTGGCAATGCCGAAGCCAGCCTGAATGTGCGTCTGGGAGCCGGCGTATTGCTGGAGAATTTTGCCGGCACCGACGCCCTGGGCACGCTGGTGCCGCGGCTCGGATTGCTGTCGCTGCATGCCGATGCACGCGTGCGGGCGGATGCCTGCCATTACCTGGGGCTGACAGCCGACGCGGCTGCCCGCCCGTGGCTGGAAAAGCGGCTGAGCGATGAGGATGCCGACGTGCGCGAGATTGCTGCGGAAAGCCTAAATACCCTGGCCGGGTAGGACAGGCGGACGTGATTCCCTATAGCCGGCGCCCCGCCATGCCCGCCGAAAAAGCGCGTATTTTCGCTGGTTACAAGTGCACTGTGGGCGTCTACGTGGCCAGCGCATGGGGCTGGGACGAGAAATGGCAGCGGGAGAACTTCTGGGTGAACCACCCGCTGGCGGAATTCGAAATCATCGAGGTTGGCAGTGCGCTTGCAGGGGGATTGCATGTGGTGGCGGACCCGGACGACCTGCACCTCCGCATGATTTTTGTGCTGCCGGAATTTCAGAATCGCGGCATCGGCACCACGCTGATCAGGGAGATTCAGACGGCTGCGCATCAGTGCGGAAAAGGGCTGCGCCTCAAGGTCATCAGCCACAATCCCGCCGCCGCGCTGTATGCTCGGCTTGGATTCAAGCTGATGGATGAATCCGATTCTTCCCTGAACCTGCGCTGGCGTTAGCGCCGGCTGTGGCCGTTCCCACACGCTGAGTTTTCAACGCCATGTCCGTTCCTGCCGCCTATCTCGGCGTCATCCTCATCTGGTCAACCACGCCGCTCGGCATTCAGTGGAGCGCGCAGGGTGCCGGATTCAGCTTCGCGGTGATGGCGCGGATGCTGATCGGGATGGCGATCTGTCTGCTGCTGTTGCGCGCCACCCGCACCGCATTCCCGTTCACGCCGGCGGCCCGACAATTGTATGCCGTCAGCGGACTGACCTTGTTCGTGTCAATGCTGCTCACCTACTGGGGCGCGCTGCATATCCCATCGGGTTTGATTTCGGTGATCTTCGGGTTGTCGCCGCTGGTCACGGGCGTGTTTGCCGCGCTGTGGCTAAGTGAGCGCATGCTTACGCCGCTGCGTCTGGCTGGGGTCGGTCTTGGGTTGGCCGGACTGTGGCTCATTTTCGGCCAACCCTGGCCTGGCGATGGCCATGCCACCCTGGGCACGCTGGCGGTGGTGCTGGGCATGATGACGCAGGCGCTGGGCCTGGTGTGGATCAAGCGGCTCAATCTGCGGGCGTCGCCGCTGGCGATCACCACCGGTTCGCTCGGGGTGGCGACGCCGCTGTTCGTCCTGGCCTGGCTGGTAGCCGACGGGGCACAGCCGCCGCCCGACATCACCCCGCGGGCCGCTGTCGCCATCGTCTACCTTGGCGTGCTGGGGTCGGTGGTGGGGTTTACCCTGTATTACTACATCATCAAGCATCTCGATGCCGGCCGCGTGGCACTGATCATGCTGATTACGCCGGTGACTGCCCTGTTGCTCGGTCAAACGCTTAACGCAGAATTCATTCCGGCGATGGGCTGGGCCGGCATCGCCCTGATCGGTTCGGGGCTGCTGCTCTATGAATGGCCCGCACTGCGGATGCTGCGCTTGCGTCCGGAGCAACGGAATACCTGAACCCGGCCCGGGCCACCCTTCAAGCCCGCATGCGGTCTTGCCCCCCTATCCCAACAGGTCGAATTAACAATATAATTATATTGTTATCTTTTTGTATGGTTACCAGGCCCGTGATTTCTATCCGGTTTTTCGGCATGATCCGGCTGGTTTCAATCGCCGTGGCTGCCACCGCAACGTCGGGCCATGCCGCGGAAAATCCCCGTCCGCCTACGCGGGAAGCCATGCACATGAAGCTGGCGGAGATCACCGGCGATCCGGAAAAGCGGGCTGCCGCGGTTGAGAGCGGGAAAAAAGCCGCGGCGGTCTGCATGCACTGCCATGGCGCCGGCGGCAACAGCAGCCAACCCGACGTGCCCAATCTGGCCAGCCAGAACGCAGACTATCTGCTCGAACAGATGAACAAGTTCGTGCTCGGGCAGCGCAGGTCGTCGGCCTTCATGGAAGGCATGATCAAGGCCTTGACGCCCGACGAGCGGATCGATATCTCGCTGTTTCTGTCACAGCAGCCGGTCATGCGCAAGCCCGTCGGCATGAGCGCGCAGAGCGTTTCGGGCAAGAAGCTATACGACAAGCTGTGCATGACCTGCCACCGCGCGGACGGTACCGGCGCCCACAGGATTCCGCGTCTGGCCGGTCAGCAGGTGAAATACGTGGAGAACTCGCTGAAACGTTACCGCAATGGCGAGGGCGAACGCATGAACCCGAGCATGGCCGCTTATACCCGCAACCTCAAGGACGCGGACATCGCGGAGCTGGCGGCCTACCTGTCCACCCTGCACCCCTGAATCTATTTCCTGTCCTTGGCCGCGCCTGCCCTCGCAGCGGAGGACCCAGGCGGGGCGGAGTCGCCCGGCGGGCTGATGCCGGAATGATTCCGCAGCATGACATCAAGCGCACTTCGGCTGGCCTGCGCCATGATCGCGCCGCCGCCCCGATAGGCTTCCGGGCGCGGCACGAACCAGCCGCAGGTGTTGGCGTGCAGTTTGTCGGCAATACGCGGCGCGGCAAATTCGCGGCACTGGCCTGCACGGTGTGCATCAAAATGCCGGCATAACCGGCACGCATGCAGATCGGTGGCACAACTCGGACACCGCGCCTGACGGGAAAACGGTAACGACGCTGCCGCCAGACTGGCGCCGCATTTCCAGCAGACCAGACTCATGCGCCCGGCAACCCCTGGACGCGCAGCCCGTGATATTCCAGATCGGCCAGCGTCACGCTTTGCAGCGCCCGCAGATGGGTGGCTTCGAGGACGACCGGCGGCGCCATGCCGTCTTCGGCGGCGGCCAGCCAGCGCGCCGCGCACATGCACCAGCGGTCGCCTTCCTGCAACCCGGGGAAATCGTATTCCGGCGCGGGGGTGACCAGATCGTTGCCGCGGGTGAGTGCATACTGCAAAAAGGCATCGGTCACCTGTACGCACACGGTATGACTGCCGAGATCTTCAGGCCCGGTGTGACAAAACCCGTCGCGAACAAACCCGGTCAACGGCGACAGGCTGCATACCTGCAGCGCCGTGCCCACTACATTGCGCGCCTCACTCAATCTCGTTCTCCCGCCGCTTTCCATCTCACTGTATAGATTAGCCCAGGCCGTTCACGGCGCATCGTCCGGCCCGGAAAAGGTCGGCGCCGGCACCAGGGTCAGTTTGCCTGCGGCAGCCGCAGCGGCATGTTTCTGCTGGACGTCGGCCATGACGCTGGGACCGGGATAGCCGTCGGCAGGCAAGCCATTCACCGCCTGATAAATACGGAGCGCGGATTGCGTGCGCGGTCCCAGCAAGCCATCGGCTACGCCAGCGTCATAGCCCAGTTCGTTCAAGGCCTGCTGCATGGCTTTCAATTCGGCGGTATTGAGCGCGCCCGCTTCACCCCCCTGGGTGCTCAAGGGGGCGCCGCCTGCAATCTGGTGCGCCAGTTGTGCCACCGACAACGCATAGCTCACCGAGCGATTCCAGCGCATCACCACATTGAAATTGTCGAACACCATAAAGGCCGGGCCCTGCCAGCCTTGGGGCACCACGATGGCGGCGCGTCCGCTCACCACCGGCAAGGGCGCGCCATCCGCGCCGACCACGCCGAGCGTGGCCCATTCCGCCACCGGCAAGCGATGACCGGCGCTGGCCTGTCGCCAGTCGAAGCCGTCGGGCAAACGCACTTCCAGGGCGATCGGCTCATTGGTCCGCCACCCCGCACGCTGCAGATAATTGGCCGCCGAATACATGGCATCGGGTATCGACTGCCACACATCAATGCGGCCATCGCCGTCGCCGTCGATGGCATACGCGCGGAAGGTGGCCGGCATGAATTGCATGTGGCCCATGGCCCCGGCCCAGGATCCGTTCATATTGACCGCCTGAACATGGCCGGCATCGATGATGCGCAGGGCGTCGAGCAGCTGGCTGCGGAAAAAGCGGCTGCGACGGCCATCGTAGGCGAGGGTGGCCAGACTGGCGGGAATATTGTGATTGCCCATGGTGGAACCGAAATTGGTTTCCAGCCCCCAGAACGAGACCAGCACCGACCGGGGAATGCCGTATCGCGCCGCCAGGGCGTCGAACAGCGCCGCGTGCTGCTGCAACAAGGCCTGGCCCCGGCCAATGCGGCCCGTGGTGACGCGCCGCCCCAGATAATCGGCAAAGGTTTGCTGGAATTCGGGCTGACGCCGGTCGAGCTGAACCACCCGCTCGACCGGCGTGATTCCGGTCAGCGCGGCATCCAGCGTGGCCGCGGAAATGCCTTCGGCCGCGGCCTCCTGCCGGAAAGCACTGAGCCAGGTTTCGAAATCCGTCTGGGCCTGTACCGACGATGTAACGAGTGCTGCAAGCAGCAAAAACAATTTACGCATTTTTTTGTAACCAGTATTCCAGTAGCGCCAGATGCCACAGCTTGCTGCCCTGTATGCGGGTATGGTGCTGTTCCGGCGCATCCAGCAGTTTGTTCACATAGGCACGCTGATACAGGCCGCGCTCGCGGCAGGCCTGCGAATTGAGAATGTCCTGCATGAAACTCAAAAAATCCCCGCGCACAAATTTGAGGGCGGGCATGGGGAAGTAGCCTTTCTTGCGATCGATCACGGCATCGGGCACCCGTCCGCGGGCAATGGTTTTGAGTACGTGCTTGCCCTCGGAGCCCAGCTTCAGTTCGGGTGGCATCGACGCCGCCAGTTCCACCAGCTGGTGGTCGAGAAACGGCACTCTCGCTTCGAGTCCCCACGCCATGGTCATGTTATCAACCCGCTTGACCGGGTCGTCGGTGATGAGCATGGTGGTATCCATACGCAATACCTGATCGATGAATTCATCGGCAAAAGGTTCCGCCAGATGCGCTGCCACCGTCTCGGCGGTGTAATCGAAACCATGATAGGCGGGCATGGCCATCTCGAGAAATTCATCGTGGTCGCGATCGAAATAATGCCGCCGGAAACGGTCGAGCGCGGATCCCGTGCTTTCCGCCACCATCTTCGGATACCAGAAATACCCGCCGAACACTTCGTCCGCACCCTGTCCACTTTGCACCACTTTCACCGTTTTGCTGACCTGTTCCGACAACAGATAAAACGCGACCGCATCCTGCGCAAACATCGGCTCGCTCATCGCATCCACCGCTTCGGGCAGGCGATGCAGGACCTCCGAATTGGGAATCAGAAATTTATGATGCCGCGTGCCGTACATCGCCGCCACCGGATCGGAATACTCGAATTCGTTGCCGCGTTCTTCGGGCTGGTCTTCAAAACCGACCGAGAACGTCATCAGATCCGGCACCCCCTGCTCGGCCAGCAAGGCCACCAGCAGGCTGGAATCGAGCCCGCCCGACAACAACACCCCCACCTTGACATCGGCTATTTCGATGCGTTTCTTGACTGCCTGACGCAGGCTTTCGTGAATCGCTTCGGTCCACTCGGCGGGCGAGCGCGTCACGGCTGGACGCTGCGCCCTGAGCGACCAGTATCGGTGGTGGGCAAGCTCGCCGCGCAGGTTTACGGTCAGGGTGGTGCCGGGCGCAAGTTTGCGGATTCCGTTGTAGAGGGTGCGGGGCGCCGGCACCACGGCATGCAGCGTAAACAGATGATGCAGTGCCACGGCATCGATGCCGGTATCCACGCCGCCCCCTGCCAGCAGCGCCTGGGGCGTCGAGGCAAAGCGGAAGCGACCCTGGTTTTCGCTGTAATACAGCGGCTTGATCCCGAGCCGGTCGCGCGCCAGAAACAGGGATTCGCGGTTCCAGATCGCAAATGCAAACATGCCGTGCAGGTGGTCGACGCAGGCAGCGCCCCATTCGAGATAAGCGCGCAGGATAACTTCGGTGTCGCCGTCGGAATGGAATCCATGCCCCCGGTCGATGAGCTGGGCCCGCAGTTCCGGGTAATTGTAGATGGTGCCGTTGAATACGATGGCAATGCCGCTGGCCGTATCGATCATGGGCTGGCGCGAGCGTTCGGAGAGGTCAATGATCGACAGGCGGCGGTGGCCGAGCCGCACCGGGCCTTCGGCATGCTGGCCCTCCGCATCCGGCCCGCGCCGCGCCAGCCTGGCCAGCATGCGCGTCATCACCGCTGCATCGGGTGCGGTGCCATCAAAACGAACTTCCCCAGCTATGCCACACATGCCTTAAACCCTTTTCGCTGCGAGACCCCGCAGGTCACCAAAAAAATGCCGAAACGTTCCTGATCCCCGCCGGCGTTGAATAGCGCGCCAACCACCTGAGCGTCAGGCCACCAGCGGCGCTTCGTCCATCAATGCAATTTGTTCGCGCAGCTCCAGTATCCGGGCCTGCCAGTAGTGCTGGGTATTGAACCATGGAAACGCCGCAGGGAAAGCCGGGTCGTCCCAACGACGCGCCAGCCACGCGGCATAATGAATCAGCCTCAGGGTTCTGAGTGCTTCGACCAGATTCAGTTCGCGCGGGTTGAATTCGACGAAGTCCTCATAGCCCTTGAGGATCTCGTTGACTTGCGCCTGCTGCTCTTCGCGCTCGCCCGACAGGAGCATCCACAGGTCCTGCACCGCCGGCCCCATCCTGCTGTCGTCAAAGTCGACAAAGTGGGGGCCGTCTGCGGTCCACAATACATTGCCGGCATGGCAGTCGCCATGCAGCCGGATCGCGCCCACTTCGCCGGCGCGCTCATAACATTGCGCCACATTGGCCAGCGCGTGCTCGACCACGCTGTCCCAGGCAGCGACCAGATCGGCGGGGAGCCAGTTGCCCTGATGCAGGAAGTCGCGCGACGCATAGCCAAACGTCTCCAGATCGAGCGTGGGGCGGTGTGAAAAGTCCGCCTGCGCGCCCACCGCATGAATGCGGCCAAGAAAGCGGCCCATCCATTGCAGGGTGTCGGCGCGATCGAACTCCGGCATGCGCCCGCCCTGCTTCGGATACACCGCAAAACGAAACCCCGCGTGCTGATGCAGGGTGTCGCCGTTCAGGCTCAGCGGCGCGACCACCGGGATTTCGCGCTGGGCCAGCTCGGTCGTATAGGCATGCTCTTCCCGAATGGCCGCATCGCTCCAGCGTGCGGGACGGTAGAACTTGACCACC
>Ga0209347_1001396_pt1 | contig 40165 bp, 40 predicted proteins | sample AutmiccommuBRH23_FD_187382 | JGI IMG/M metagenome (GOLD analysis project Ga0209347, IMG submission 187382) | Deep subsurface microbial communities from Mt. Terri, Switzerland - Autotrophic microbial communities BRH/23 (SPAdes) (version 2) | ecosystem: Environmental > Aquatic > Deep subsurface >... | reverse complement strand
GGGTCCGGGCCAGGGCCTATGACATGGTCCTTAATGGTGTTGAACTCGGTGGGGGAAGTATCAGGATTCACCAGCGTGATATCCAGGAACAAATGTTTGCCCTGTTGGGGTTGTCACCGGAGGAAGCCCACGATAAGTTTGGCTATTTGCTTGAAGCTTTTGAATACGGGACTCCGCCCCATGGCGGTATCGCATTTGGGCTCGACAGAATGGTTATGTTGATGGCAAAAAAAGATACTATTAGAGATGTCATCCCATTCCCCAAAACGCAGAGTGCCACCGACCTGATGACCCAGGCGCCGTCTGAGGTAAACAATAGACAGCTGCAGGAACTCCATATCAAACTGAATGTGGTTAAAACGAAAAAATAGGAGCCTGAATAAATTTCGGGATTGTATGTAATACTATAAAAAACGCTAGGATACGACATTTATTTGGTACTTGAAACCCCTTAACCTCTATGATATATTTAAACTACAAAGGCGCAAAGCGAATGACCCTGCGATGCGCGTGAGCAGCTGATTAGTATTGAGCCAACACCAATACTAAGGGAATCCTGTCTCTGGCTGTGGCTTGTAGGCCTCCCCGATTTGAGGAAACAAAAAGCAGTTAGGGGGATACCCACCTGTGGAGAACAGGTTCAATTTCCTCAGCCAATCACGGCATAGGTGGGGTATTCTTATAGACAGCGCGTTTATTACAGGTTTCTCTTCTACGGAAGAGAGACTTTTATTTTTCATTTGCGCCAAGTATATACTCGGCGAAAATAAAAATAGCCGGCTTGCATGACGTCGGAGAAACCTTTTTAATTGGGTGAAATTATGGTAAGATAACAGTTAAAGGATCGGCCGACTATTTTTGAAAGAATGGGAGACAGTATGCAGCATAGATTTTCTCGTACAGAGCTTCTGGTAGGTTCGGAAGGCCTCGAAAAACTTTACAAAAGCAAGGTTGCCGTCTTTGGTGTCGGCGGGGTCGGGTCTTACACTGTGGAAGCACTGGCCAGGTCCGGTGTGGGGCGGCTGGTTTTAATCGATTATGATGATATCTGTCTGACTAATATTAATCGTCAGCTGCACGCCCTGCAGTCAACGGTGGGCAAGTCTAAGGTGGACCTGATGAGGGATCGAGTTCTGGAGATTAATCCTGACGCTGAGGTAGTTGTACTGCGGGAATTTTACAGCCCTGAAAATGGTGACCGGCTGGTAACCGAGGACCTGGACTACATAGTAGATGCTATCGATAACATGACGGGTAAACTCGATCTGATTAAGAAGGCTGTAGCGAAAGGCATTAATATCGTATCGGCCATGGGGGCCGGAAATAAGGTTGATCCTACGGCATTTGAGGTGGCTGATATCTCTGAAACTTCAGTAGACCCCTTGGCCAGGGTAGTCAGGAGAGAACTAAAAAAAGCAGGTATTTTGCGAGGCGTTAAGGTTGTGTTTTCTAAAGAACAGCCCATGGTGCCGCGGAAAACCACGGTGGACTGTAAAACTCACTGCATTTGCTCGAACAAAGACGGCGCTAAAAGCTGTACTCTGAGGCGACAGATTCCTGGCAGTATCTCTTTTGTGCCGCCGGTAATGGGAATGATTTTGGCCGGGGTGGTAGTGCGGGATATTGTGGGGATAAATTGACAATGACCAAGTGAAGAATTATAATAAAAATAACCTGATACCCCCGGGGGGGTAACCTAGGAGGGATGCATGAATTGCAGAAGGTGCAGGATATTAGGGATAACCTGGATAAAAGGCTAAAGAGGATCGAAGGTCAGGTCAAGGGTATTAGGAGGATGATTGACGAAGGCAAGAATTGCCAGGAGGTTCTCACTCAGGTGTCCGCCGCCCGTTCAGCCCTGAAGATGGTAGGTAATATGGTGCTTAATCATTACGCTGCAGAATGTTTATGTAACACGGTTTCTGCCAAGGACAAAAAGACTAAGGTGGATGAACTGCAAAAACTCATTCAGACTATTACACGTTTTGCTGATTAAAAATAAATGTTTAATAAAGGAGTTGGAAGACTATGGCCAGTGACAAGGTAATTAATCTTACGCAGGATAATTTTAAGAGTGACATTATTGATTCGGACATTCCCGCACTTGTTGATTTCTGGGCACCATGGTGTTCTCCGTGCCGGATGATTGCTCCCGTAGTTGACGAAGTGGCAGAGGAATTTGGAGGTAAAGTCAAGGTAGGCAAGGTTAACGTCGATGAGAACCGTGACATTGCCATCGAGTACGGAGTCATGAGTATTCCCACACTTATTGTGTTTAAGGGCGGCCAAGCCGTTGACAGGGTAGTTGGCTTCAAACCGAAGAATGAAATGAAGACATTGCTGGAGAAGTATCTGTAAAATAGTTGCCAGTGACCAGTGACCAGTAACCATTTGCGGTAAAGTAATATTATTAAGTAATGTCTAAAGAGTTGGTTTATGCCAACTCTTTTATGTACAATACATGGAGATGACGATATGGACTTATTTGAGGGTGCCAGGCAGAAACAGCTGCGCAAAGAGGCGCCTCTTGCTGTCCGGATGCGTGCCCGAAGCCTGGATGAATTTGTGGGGCAGCAAGAAATAGTAGGGAAAGGGCGGCTGTTGCGCCGGGCTATTGAAGCAGACCAACTTTCTTCGGCGATTTTTTACGGCCCGCCGGGCACTGGTAAGACCACCTTAGCAAGGGTTATTGCCAATACGACCAAAGCCTTTTTCGCTCAGCTCAACGCGGTTATTTCAGGAGTTGCCGATATCAAGGAGGTTGTCAAAAGCGCCCGTGACAGGCTGGGTATGTATAACCAGAGGACTATCCTCTTTGTTGATGAAATTCACAGGTTTAATAAATCCCAACAGGATGCATTGCTCCCATATGTGGAAGATGGGACAATTATCCTCATAGGCGCAACGACAGAAAATCCTTACTTTGAAGTCAACGCCCCTCTCCTTTCGCGTTCCAGAGTTTTTCGTTTCAATACTTTAACTGGTGACGAAATTGCCGGGTTGTTAAGGCAGTCCCTGGATGATGAGGAACGGGGACTGGGTACATACCATGTTAATTTACAGGAAGAGGCTCTCCGTCACATCGTTGACATCGCTAACGGTGATGCCCGTTCTGCCTTGAATGCTCTGGAACTGGCCGTCCTGACAACAGCCCCTGACAGCGCGGGGGTCAGAGAGATAACGCTGGAGGTGGCCGAGGAGTCAATTCAGAAAAGGTCCGTTATATATGATAAATCTGGTGACCAGCATTATGATGTGATCTCAGCTTTTATTAAGAGTCTTAGGGGATCAGATCCCGATGCGGCGCTGCACTGGCTGGCGAGGATGATTTACGCCGGTGAGGAACCGCGGTTTATCGCCCGCCGACTGATTGTTCACGCCGCAGAGGATGTGGGTATGGCTGATCCCAATGCCCTGGTGGTTGCCATGTCGGCAGCTCATGCGCTGGAATATATAGGGATGCCTGAGGCTAGGCTGCCCTTGGCAGAAGCCGTAATATATATTGCCACTGCACCCAAGAGTAATGCTGTTATAAAAGGGATTGACAGCGCTCTTGAAGATATTGAAAAGAGGAAACTCGGACCTGTCCCTATTCATCTCAGAGATGCTCACTACAAGGGTGCCGGAAAATTGGGGCACGGTAAGGGTTATAAATATCCGCATCTTTCTGAGGGGAATTATGTGGAGCAACAGTATTTACCTGAGGAGCTGAATGGTGTAAAATATTACCAACCGTATGAAAGCGGATATGAAAAGGAAATTAATAAAAGGATAGCAGACCGGAAAAGTAAATAGCTTATTTATAAAGGTTGAGATAAACCCGGTGAAAGTCGGGGACGTTAAAGCCCATAGGGTCTAAAGCTTTATTGCTAAGACAGCCGGGTTCAAGGTTTTGACTTCTCAGGGGGGAGCAGTCCTGTTTCGGACTGCTCTTTTTATTTTTGGGGAAAATAATATTGATTGGTGGTGTTTAGTAAAATGAAAACGTTTTTGCGACCCTTTGAAATGTTCTTTAAGCATGAGTCAGCTGGTGGTATAGCCCTTTTGATTACGGCCGTGATCGCGATGGTTTGGGCCAATTCACCATGGGCTGAGTTATATGAATCAGTATTTGACACTCATATAACAATCGGATACGGTAAATATTCTTTGACCGAGCCACTGCGCTTATGGATTAACGATGGTCTGATGGCAGTGTTCTTTTTTGTTGTGGGTTTGGAGATAAAAAGGGAACTCATGGTCGGTGAACTGAGTTCCCTCCGCGGTGCGGCTTTACCGGTAGCTGGTGCTTTGGGCGGCATGGCTTTACCGGCATTTGTTTTTGTATTATTCAACTTGGGGACTGATAACATTCGTGGCTGGGCAATCCCTACGGCAACTGATATTGCCTTTGCCCTAGGTGTTATAAGACTGTTTGGTTCAAGGGTGCCCCGCTCTGCAGTGGTATTTCTGACTGCCCTGGCTATTGTTGATGATATAGGCGCTGTAGCAATTATTGCCTTCGTATATACGGCCAAGCTGAACCTCTTAGCTTTTGGTTTAGCCTTGATTGCAGGTTTTATTTTGTTGCTTTTGAACAGATTAAAAGTCTCTTCACTACATCCATACTTCCTTGCTGGAACCTTCCTGTGGATTGCTTTTTTCTTTGCCGGGATACATCCTACGATTGCAGGAGTGGTTTTGGGAATGTTGGTACCAGGCAAACATAAAAAACCGCATCATGAAAGTCCCCTGCATAAGGCTGAGAAAATGCTTCTTCCATGGGTAACTTTTTTAATAATGCCGGTTTTTGCTTTGGCCAATGCCGGGATCACTGTTAATTTAAAAGTCATCGCAGAATTATTTTCCACACCTTTGGCTCTGGGCATTATTGGTGGGTTGTTGGTAGGAAAACAGCTGGGGATATTCTTGTTTGCCTATATTGCCGTAAAGTTAAAGATTGCGATTTTACCGCGGGGTATTGGATGGAGACATATCTACGGTACTGCAATCATCGGCGGGATTGGTTTTACCATGTCAGTTTTTATAGCTGATCTTGCTCTTACCGCTTCATCAAATTTGGCGCTGGCCAAGTTGTCGATAATTTTGGGTTCTTTCTTATCAGGGTTATTTGGGGCAACCTATATTTTGGTTTCAACCAGGCAGAGGCAAAAACAAGTGGAAATTAGTGGCGAACACTGATATAGTAGTAGTAATATCCGTAAATGAGAGAAGGAAAGAACATGAGAGTTGCATTTTCGAAAGGTCCTGCCTTATTTGTAACTTCCTCTTTTCTTTTAGCGTTGATGGCAGTTTTTGTCAAACTGGCTTCCCCCTATGTTCCGGTCAGTGAAATAGCCCTTGTACGTTTTGGGGTAGGAATCCTGGTTGCATTGTTTTTAGCCGGGACTGGAAAAATAAGTTTAAGTTCAGGCCGAAGAGGGCTGATGGTAGCCAGAGGGGTCTTTGGCGGCCTGGCGATTCTTTTCTTCTTTGCCGCCGTTAACGCGGGGCCGGTGACAAACGCCACGGTGCTCAATAATACTTACCCGATATTTGCCACTATAATTGCTGCTTTTTACCTTAAAGAGAAAATTAAACCGATTATTGTAGTCCCTATGTTGGTTTCTGTTGCCGGTATAATATTGTTGACCAGCCCAAGCTTTACGTCTATCCGAATCGGTGATGTTTATGGCTTCGCTTCAGGGCTTTCGGCTGGGGTTTCGGTGGTAATTATCCGCGCCCTCCGGCGGACCGAATCAGCCTGGTCAGTGTTCTTTTACCTGAGCATATTTGGCGCAGCTTTTTCGCTGGTGTTGGCTCTTCCGCAGTTGATGGTTCCAGGACTGACCGGCTTGATATATATAAGTCTTGCCGCGTTTCTGGGTACTGCCGGACAGATGGTAAACACTTATGCATATAAATACTGCACTACGTCGGTGGGGTCAACTTTATCTATGTCCAACTCTGTTTTTGCTTCCTTTTTCGGTCTGATATTATTGGGAGACAGGTTGTCTTTGCTCGAAACATTAGGCGCTGTAGTGGTCTTGCTCAGCAGTGGCTACATTGCATATTATGGTTCAGCTGAATCCATTACAGAGGGGGGATGCTGTCTCATAACTAAGATTAGGAAAGGAGGGGAGCAGATGGCGGTAACTATATATACCAAGGTAGGCTGCCCCTATTGCGCGGCAGCCGTAAGCTCATTTAAGGAACGACATATCGAGTACAGCGAAATAAATGTTACTCTAAATCCCGAAAAGATCGACGAAATGGTGAAACTGGCCGGGGCACGCAAGGTACCGGTGATTGTTGATAAAGACGAGGTAACCGTAGGATGGAAAGGCGGCGGCTGAGGAGTGTAAACAGGTGGTTGGCGAACCGCTTTAGTAATATTTGATAACGTAAGAAACAGGTAGGTTATGTATTAACCTACCTGTTTTGTAGTTAATCTTGATTTTGTCACGTACTGATTTTATTTTCTGGCTCCCAACTCCCAACCCTTAACTCCTAACTCCCAACTACGCCAGCTGGCGGTATTCGCTGAGGACTGTATCGATGAGCATTGTACGGCTTTGGGCTGTAATAGGGTGAGATATATCAATATATTTGTCGCCTACCTTTTTGGATGGCATAGATACGAACAAGCCGTTTTTTCCCTCAATAATCTTGAGGTCATGGACCACGATGGCGTCGTCGATAGTGACTGAAGCAAAAGCTTTGATACTGGTGTCACCTGTGGTCTTTTTAATTCGTACGTCAGTAATATTCATCTTTTGGCAACCTGGTTGTACTTAATTTTAGTTTTTGGCGGAAGGAAGTAAAACAAGGGAGGGCCCTCAAGCACTTGTTTTGATATTCCAGCCGGCCTATTTTTTACCAGGTCATCCACCTCCTTGACCGAATTGTATCAGGAACGCATGTTCGATGTCAACGCATGTCATCAGTATATCAGAAGCCTAACATTGTTTTAACATTAATTTAACGAGTAAAATACAGTAAAAAAAATCATACTAAAATAGTGGGAATTAGGTTTGACATTAAAAGGGCATTATGCTAACATAAACCTAAAGAAAATGCCGAGTGAAATACTAGGAATTAGTATAGGAGGGATTGGCCTTTGAAAATTTCGACCAAAGGTCACTATGGAGTTCAGGCAATGTTCGATTTAGCCCAGCATTATGGTGAGGGGCCAATCTCACTGAAAAGTGTCGCTGAACGCCAAGACCTTTCGGAACATTATCTCGAACAGCTCATAGCCGTTCTGCGGAAAGCGGGGTTGGTTAAAAGTGTGAGAGGCGCTCAGGGGGGATACATACTCGCCAGAGATCCGGTGGATATTAAGGTAGGAGACATTATCAGGGTCCTCGAAGGGCCGATTGCCCCTGTGGAATGTGTCAATGATGAAGACCCCGAAAAATGTATGAAGGCTGAATTTTGTATTACCAGAAATGTCTGGGAAAAAGTACGAAAAAGTATCGAGGAAGTAATTGATACGATATCTCTTGCAGACATGTGCAAAGAGGCGGAACGGGCCAAGATGGACAAGAACTTTTATATGTATTATATCTAGCAGTGTAAAACGCAAAGGAGATGACCGATGTGAAAAAGGTTTACCTCGACCACAGCGCGACAACCAGAACAGACGAAGATGTGGCCAAGCTAATGATGGAATATATGACTGAGTTTTATGGTAATCCATCAAGTATCCATTCATTCGGCAGGATAACACGGAAAGCGGTGGAAGAGGCAAGGGAAAAGGTTGCCAGGGCCATTGGTGCCCAGCCAGACGAGATAATTTTTACCAGCGGCGGCACCGAGGCAGATAACTTGGCACTTCGCGGCGTGGCGTATGCCAACAAAAAAAGGGGTAATCACATTATTACTTCTGTGATCGAACATCATGCCGTGTTGGATACATGCAAAAACCTGGCCCGGGAGGGCTTTGACATTTCGTATCTCCCCGTGGATGAACATGGCCGGGTTAACCCTGAGGATGTTAAAAATGCTATTACCGATAAGACTATCCTAATCTCTGTGATGCATGCCAACAATGAAATCGGTACCATTCAGCCACTTAGGGAGATTGGTGCCATCGCCAGGGAGAAAGGGATATATCTGCACAGCGATACAGTCCAGTCCATTGGGAAAATTCCGGTAAATGTTGACGAACTCAATATTGACCTGCTTTCTATCTCTGCTCATAAATTTTACGGGCCTAAGGGTATTGGTTGTTTGTATATGAGAAAGGGCGCCCGTGTTCTGCCTATTTCCTTTGGCGGTGCCCAGGAACGCAAACGCCGTCCCGGCACCCTTAACGTACCAGGAATAGTGGGTTTCGGGCTGGCTATTGAAAAGGCTGTTGCTTCCATCCAGGAGCAAACTGCATTTCAGTCCCGCCTAAGAGATAAGCTGATTAAAGAGGTTAAGAATAAGATTGACTATGTCCGTCTTAACGGGCATCCTACGGAGAGACTGCCTAACAATGTGAATCTTAGTTTCCAGTTTATTGAAGGGGAATCACTGCTGCTCAGCCTTGATATGAAAGGGATTGCCGCATCTAGCGGGTCGGCATGTACATCCGGTTCTCTTGACCCCTCACATGTCCTGCTGGCAATTGGGCTGTCCCATGAAATCGCCCACGGTTCCCTGAGGATGACTTTAGGAAAAGACAATACAGAAGAAGAAATTGATTATGTAATTGAAGTGCTGCCTGAAATTGTGGAGAGGCTTAGGGCTATGTCCCCGCTGTATGCGGACCGGGCAAAATCCGGTAATCACCAGACAAAGGGGTGCTGTTCAAATGTACACTGAAAAAGTAATGGATCATTTTACTAACCCGCGTAACGTCGGAGAAATTGAAGAGGCTTCCGGCGTGGGAGAAGTTGGTAATCCTACCTGTGGAGATATCATGAGGATATCTATAAAGGTAAACGATGCAGGTATCATCGAAGATGTCAAATTTAAAACCTTCGGCTGCGGCGCCGCCGTGGCAACCAGCAGTATGGTTACTGAGATGGTTAAAGGTAAGACTATTGATGAGGCTCTTGAAATTACCAACAAACAGGTAGCCGAAGAGCTGGGCGGTCTGCCCGCAAACAAAATGCACTGTTCCAACCTGGCCGCTGATGCCTTACATAAAGCTATTGCCGATTACAAGGCTAAGCACGGGAATAAGTAAATAACTGTGTGGCCAGTTGTCAGTTGACAGTGGCCAATAAACAGAAAAAACCAAATCGGTCACTGGCCACTGGCCACTGGCCACTAGACAGGTGATTATATGTCAAAAAAGAAAGTTGTCGTAGCTATGAGCGGCGGTGTGGATAGTTCCCTCACAGCCGCTCTTTTACGGGACGAGGGTTACGAAGTAACTGGAGTTACAATGCAGATATGGCCTTCTGATGATCCGGAAAAGGAGGTTGACCCGGGTGGCTGCTGTTCCCTTTCGGCGGTGAATGACGCCAGACGGGTGGCTGATACCCTTGACATACCTTTTTATGTGATGAATTTCCGTGACCTCTTCGAGGAAAAAGTTATCAATTTGTTTGTGCATGAATACCTTGAGGGCAGAACTCCCAATCCCTGCATTGCCTGTAACAGATTTATTAAGTTTGAGGCCTTTTTGGCCAAGGCTAGGGCTTTGGGCGCTGATTTTATAGCTACCGGTCATTACGCCCGTATCTCCTTTGAGCCTGACCGGGGCCGTTATATAATCAGGAGGGCGGAGGACCAACGTAAGGACCAAACTTATGTATTATATAACATGACGCAGGAACAACTGAGCAGAACACTGATGCCCCTTGGGGATTACACAAAAGATCAGGTTCGCCGGATGGCTGCGGATTATAATCTTAAAGTTGCCAATAAACCAGAGAGTCAGGAGATTTGCTTTGTTACCGATGATGATTACGGCCGTTTCCTGCGGGAAAAGGCCGGTGTAGATATAAAACCGGGTCCTTTTTTGGATACCGGGGGAAAGGTTTTGGGACAGCATAAGGGAATTGTATATTACACTGTAGGTCAACGCAAAGGACTTGGCATTACTTTTGGAGAACCGATGTACGTGGTGGGCTTAGATCCAACCCGAAATGCCGTTATTCTGGGGCGGGACCTGGAAGTCTTCGGGAGCAGGCTGGTAGCCGGAGACAATAACTATGTGCTGTACGAAAGTTTGAGCGGGCCAATGAAAGTACAGGCAAAAATTCGATATGGGGCAAAACCGTCAGAAGCGATAATTACTCCTGATGATGATGGGAAAGTAATTGTCCGGTTTGCAGAACCACAGAGAGCAATTACTCCCGGCCAAGCCGTGGTTTATTACGAAGGAGACTACGTGGTAGGCGGGGGAACTATTGTGAAGAGCGAGGTCAATGTACATGAATACGATCTATCTTGACTATAATGCCACGACGCCTGTTCACGAGCGTGTATTTACAGCTATGGTACCTTATTTGCGGGATCACTTTGGGAACCCTTCCAGCAACCATATTTACGGTCAAGTCAACAAAGAGGCTATTAGTAAAGCCCGGGCTCAGGTGGCCCAGTTGCTTGGGTGTGAGCCGCGGGAAGTGGTATTCACCAGCGGTGGAAGTGAGTCAAATAATTGTGCAATCAAAGGTGTGGCTTGGGCCAACCGGGATAAAGGGAATCATATCATCACCAGCGTTGTCGAGCACCCCGCGGTAATTAATCCCTGCCGATACCTGGAAAAACAGGGTTACCGTGTAACTTACATGTCGGTGGATAAATATGGCCGGGTAAATCCGGCGGATGTTGAAGCCGCTGTAACGAAGGAAACAATCCTGATCACGATTATGCATGCCAACAACGAGGTGGGGACAATTCAACCGATTTCCGCCATTGGAGAAATCGCTCGGAAGAAAGGGATTGTTTTCCATACCGATGCTGCCCAGTCAGTAGGCAAGGTACCTACAGGGGTGGATGAACTTCAGGTTAATCTGCTGACTATGGCCGGCCACAAGTTTTATGGGCCCAAGGGCATAGGTGCACTCTATATCCGTCAGGGCACCATTATTGACTCCTTTATTCATGGCGCTGGACACGAGCATGGCAGCCGGGCCGGCACGGAAAACGTGGCCTTTGATGTGGCTCTTGGCGCTGCCAGCGAACTGGCGTACAACGGGATGGAAAAAAATCAAGAACGACTCGTTACCCTTCGGGATCTGTTTTACAATTTGATTTCAGAAAACGTGGATGATGTTGTTTTAAACGGTCACCCTACCGAACGGCTTCCCAACACCTTGAATTTAAGCTTCGGGGGTGTTTTCGGGGCGGCGGTTTTGGCAGAGCTGCCGGAAATCGCTGCTTCCACCGGCTCAGCGTGTCACGATGGGTCTGGTGAACTCTCTGGGGTGCTTAAGGCTATGGGTGTTGAACCGGCCTATGGTTTTGGGTCTATTAGGTTTAGCCTTGGGAAGGACACCACAGAAGAGGATGTAAGGTTTGCTTCGGGACTGGTGGCCCGGAAGGTAAATGAAATCAGAGGAAGACAGGCATGATGCCTGTCTTTTGTTTTCATAATCAATAAAATCGATTCTTTGACTTTACGCGTTATACGCGGTTTTTTTGTTTTAGGGATAGTTTTATTTTTTTTGTTTTTTTGGACATAATAGAAAAGACCTTTGAAAGGTGGTGTCTGCCAGTGCTGCTGCGTTTAGGGTTGGGGCTCGGCTTAGCTAGTGCAGCGGGGATAAGAACCTATTTTCCCCTTATTGTAATGGGTTTACTGACCAGGTTCTCAGATACCATGACATATATTGAGCCTTTCAGAGTCTTTGCCTCAGCACCCGTGATTTTACTGTTAGCTGCTTTGGCATTATTTGAGCGGACGGTAAATTTCTCTCAGGGAAACCAATACATGCTGGTTGTAGTATTACGGGCGCTGGGAGGGGCAATTGTATTCGCCGGGACTTTTACCGGATTCGGTATTATCGGTGGAATTTTCTTTGGTGCTGTAATAGCTCTGTTTTCCCATTTGGTGACGGTAAGGTTAAGTCCGGATACGGGAAAATCGACTGGGGAATCTTCTGCGGTGTCGGCGGCCGGTATTGAAGATACAATTGCTATAATCGGTACATTGCTTGCAGTGCTGCTTCCATGGTCTTCATATCTACTTTGGGCGCTCATATTATTGTTTTTTGTAAAAAGGATGAAAGATAACAATCACCGTTACAGAATGGATATCAAAGCCAAGTCCTGGAGGTAGCACATTGATGATAAAGGGAAGAGAGATTTTGGGCCTTCCTGTGGTGACTATGGACGAAAGGGAACAGATTGGAGAGGTTAAGGACATTATATATGACCCTTACCAAAATATAATTCTCGGCTGCCTTCTTGAAGCTGGAGGCTGGATACGCTCGGGGAAGGGGTTTTTGTACAATGAGGTTCTTAAACTGGATAGAGACGGACTTATTATAAAAGATCGTTTGGTCGCAAGAAATATTAATACCATCACTGAATTTCAGGAGGTGTTGGCCCAGAAGATAGATATTCGAGGGCTGCGCCTGGAGAAGGAAGACGGTCAATATATGGGTGTGATTCAGGATTTGGTTATTGATGAAAAGACGGGAGAAATCACAGGATACGAAGTTTCTGACGGCGTAATTCAAGACCTTCTAGACGGAAGGGCAACTGTTTCCAATATGGGGGCCTGCATAACAGAAGACAGGGTGATTGCTCCAGAGGGGACACAGTTCGATTTTATTTCGAAAGGGGAATTGGTATGAACTGCCCGGTATGTGGTAGCAAGGCTACAGGTAAAGTTGGGGTAGACCAATACTATTGTTGGGATTGCTGTGTTGAATATAGAACGAATAAAGATGAAGTTAGTATTTACGAAGTTGCAGAGGATGGGACCCTGCTGTCTTTTGGAGGACAGGAGGAAGCTTAACCGCATATAGTCGAAAAGGGGGTGAAAATATTGCGTAAGGGATTTATCAACGGACTGTTCGCCGGAGGTTTATTAGGTGCTGTGGTAACGATGTTTGTTGCCCCCCAGTTTAAAAAAAATGATATGATGCAAGAAACAATGCAAGCCGGCCACCGCGCTCGGAGGGTTATTAAAGGTGTTAAGAACATAGCTGATGACTGGATGAAATAGTAATGGAAAAATTGAAGGCTAAACTACTCTACCGGCGATTGTTTCTTTTTGTGGTAACAATTGCCGGATTGTATTTTTTATACAGAGTCAGAATTATCCTAATTCCTTTTTTGTTTGCCTTTATTATCGCCTATCTGGTTAATCCTCTTGTAATTAGGGCAGAGAAGAGAAAGGTACCAAGGATTTGGGCTATTTTACTGGTTTATCTGGCGGTTTTCGGTATAGCCGGCTTGGTTTTAACCTATGGTGTTCCCGGCGTTATCGGGGAGTTAAATAGTTTGTCCGGGACTATACCAAGGCTGACTGCTGAGGCCAGAGAACTACTGGTACATATGGAAAACAGGTATAGTCCAACTTGGCTTCCAGAGGGAGTCAGGGCAGTAATAGATGAACGGGTCAGGCTCGGAGAGAGGTTCCTTTTAGAAAGTGCCAAGTCTGCCACTGCTTCTTCGCTGAGGCTGCTTTACTATCTACCGGGACTTCTTATTGCACCTGTTTTTGCTTTTTACATGCTCAAAGACAGGGACAGGATTTTGGAATCCTTTACTATGACTATTCCCCGCAAGTATCGAAACGATTTCCTGGCTGTTGGCAGGGACCTCAACGATATATTTCGAGGTTTTTTCCGCTGCCAAATCGTCTTGTCTCTGATTGTGGGAGTGCTTACCGGACTTGGCATGTATATTATTGGTCTTGATTTTGCTATCATTTTGGGGTTAATCTCTGCAGTCACTGAATTCATCCCTTTCCTGGGGCCCCTATTATCAGCTATCCCTGCAGTATCTCTGGCGCTGCTGGTCTCAAAAAAGACTGCGTTGTACACTGTTTTGGTTGTTGTGGTTGTCCAGCAGTTGGAAAACGCTGTGCTTTCGCCGAGAATCATGGGTAAGTCCCTAGGGCTGCATCCACTGGTAGTGATTTTTGCTGTCGGGTCTGCGGGGGAACTTTTCGGGCTTGCCGGTATTATTATGGCAGTTCCTGTGGCTGCATCTGTCAGGGTCATTCTGCGGTATATATATCTTAAACTGGTTGACGAGAGGTAACATTATTAGGCGTTATTGACAATAACGCCTTGTTTGGGTATAATTTTAACGGATTTACTTCATTTTACTGAGACGAAAGCATCTTACAGCTTAAAGAGGCATCGGCACAACTGCCGGTAACCAGGAGGGATAGTTTTGACAGGAAATGAAATCCGGCAGAAATTTCTTACATATTATGAGAGTAAAGGACACACGGTTGTATCCAGTTCTTCTCTGGTACCCCACGATGATCCTACGTTGTTGTTCATTAATGCGGGGATGAATCAGTTTAAAGACGTATTTCTCGGTTTGGACAAGCGTCCTTACACGAGAGCAACTACGGCCCAAAAATGTGTCCGGGCCGGAGGGAAACATAATGACTTGGACACGGTCGGGCGGACCGCCAGGCACCATACTTTTTTTGAGATGCTGGGGAACTTCTCCTTTGGCGATTACTTTAAAAAAGATGCAATATCTTACGCCTGGGAGTTTCTGACCAAGGTTTTGGGGTTGCCGGAGGATAAGCTGTATCCGACAATATACAATGATGATGACGAGGCTTTCCAACTCTGGCAGGAAGTAATAGGTGTCCCGGCCGATAAAATAGTAAGGCTGGGAGAAAAGGATAATTTCTGGTCCATGGGTGACACCGGACCGTGTGGGCCATGTAGTGAAATTATTTTTGACCGCGGTGAGGAGTTTAAGTGCAGCGCCGAGGAATGCTTCATCGGTAAGTGTGATTGTGATCGCTGGCTGGAGATTTGGAACCTTGTATTTATGCAATATAATCGTGACGAGAGCGGTAAACTCACGCCGCTGCCAAAACCTAGCATTGATACCGGTATGGGGCTTGAACGGATAACTTCCATCATCCAGAAGGTTCCGTCCAATTATGGAACTGACCTGTTAAATGGCCTCATTTCTCACGTCGAGAAGATAAGCGGTAAAAGGTATTTCGGTGACGACAGGGGTTTCCCCTTTAGGGTTATTGCTGACCATGCCAGGGCCTGTACCTTCCTCATTTCGGACGGAGTGCAGCCCAGCAATGAGGGCCGGGGGTATGTGTTGCGCCGGATCCTTCGCCGTGCCGTCAGATTTGGTAAATTTCTGGGAATTGAGCGTCCCTTCTTAAATGAAATGGTATCTGTTGTGGCTGCTTTAATGGGTGAGGCTTATCCTGAGGTAGTGGAAAAACAGGATTATGTTAAACAGGTTATCAGGATTGAGGAGGAACGATTCCACGAGACCCTTCACGACGGGATGAAGCTAGTGGAGGAAATGATAAAGAAAATTAAGGCGGCTGGCGGCCAACAGATAACCGGTCAGAACGCTTTTGTTTTGTATGATACCTACGGTTTCCCCCTTGACCTGACAGAAGACATTGCGGAAGAAAACGGCTTGGCGGTGGATCGCGGTGGATTTGAAAAATCCATGCAGGAACAGCGTAATCGGGCCAGAGCAGCACGTCAGGATACAGGAATGCTTGCCGGGCAGGAAATATATGCCCAACTTGGGCAGAAAATGGGTGCCACCGAGTTTGTAGGCTATGATGAGACAACCTCGCATAGTGTGATTGTTGGACTTGTTGTAAATAACGAGGTCGTGTTTGAGGCAGCTCCGGGACAAAAGGTGGAAGTTATCCTTGACAAGACCACTTTCTATGGAGAAAGCGGCGGTCAGGTTGGCGACCTTGGTTATATCACCAAAGGTTCGGCCAGAATCCGCGTTGATGATACAAAAAAGGCCTTCAACGGTCTGTACATTCATATAGGTGAGGTCGAAAAAGGCAGTTTTGCTTTTGGTGACTCTGTTGAGGCGTCAATTGACGTAGAGCGTAGAAAGCGCATTGCCCGTAACCATTCAACGACTCATCTGCTTCACAAAGCCTTAAAAGAAACCCTGGGCGAACATGTTAACCAGGCCGGCTCCCTTGTTGAGCCTGACAAACTAAGGTTCGATTTTACCCACTTCCAGGCTGTTACACCTGATGAGTTGAAAAAAATCGAAACCCGGGTCAATGATAAGATTATGGCTAACATGGGCATTGACACAACAGTCAGCACGCTGGAGGAGGCCAAGAAGTCGGGAGCCACCGCCCTTTTCGGAGAAAAATACGGTGACGTGGTCCGGGTCGTTAAAATGGGTGACTACAGTACTGAGCTGTGCGGAGGTACTCATCTGCGGTTTACAGCCGAGGCCGGGGTGCTTAAAATTATGTCAGAGAGTGGTATCGGTGCAGGGTTGCGTCGTATCGAAGCTGTTACCGGTGACGGCGTTATCCGTTATATCGCAGACACAGAAGCCCTGCTGGAAGAGGTTAGTGCCGCGCTCAAGACCACACCCCACGAATTGGCCAGGCGTGCGGAAGGTATTGTACGGGAGCTCAGAGAGAGAGATAAGGAACTTGTAACGCTGCAGGCCAAGCTAGCCAGGTTTGAATCCCAGGGTATAATGGATCAGGTCCGGGAGATCATGGGTATCAACGCCCTTGCGGCTCAAGTCAGCGCTCCGGATATGGACAGCCTGCGGAACATGGGCGATATGCTTAGGGATAAGATCGGGTCCGGTGTGGTTGTGCTTGGCGCTGTAAATGAAGGTAAAGTAAACTTTGTGGCTATGGTCACCAAAGAACTGCAGGATAAAGGGATTCATGCCGGAAACATTATCCGCGAGGTGGCTAAGGTCGCCGGTGGTGGCGGCGGCGGTAGGCCTGACATGGCTCAGGCCGGCGGAAAGGACCCTGGTAAAATCACCGAAGCCTTGGCCAGAGCTTATGAAGTTATTGAATCACAAATAAAATAGCGAGAGCATATTTATGTTTACAAGCCTCCGACTGGAAGCCCCCGTCAGGGGGCTTTTTACGTTGCATTTCTTTTATTAACGCAACACACCTGTTGAACATAGTATAAAATATGAATTCAAGCAACAGGAGGCTCAGGTATGTCACATAACGGCAAAGCCACATTAAAGTCGGTATTAGCTAATTATCCTCTGCAGGTCAAGAGTATCACCCCGGAAACTCTCAAAAAAAAGAAAGCGGTCTGGTGGGTCAGCACTAAGGACAGAAAATTTGTGGTCAAAAAAGTCCCTGTGACCAGAGATAGGCTGCTTTTTTTATTGTCCGCCTCGGACCACCTGCGTAAAAATGGAGTCAATATCCCCGCTGTGATACCGACTTCCGGAGGGAGTCTTTTTGCCGAACACAATGGAGGGATATATATCCTCATGGAAGCAGTTGATGTTAAAGCCCCGAGCTACACTGTACCTGACGAATTGGCCCTGATTATGCGGGAGATGGCCCGGTTCCACAGGGCCTCAATGAAATATGCACCTCCTCACGGGGTGAAGGTTAGAAGCCACCTGGGTAATTGGCATAAATATTACGGGGAAATGGTATCAGACTTGGAGGGTTACCGGGAAACGGCCCGGCGCAACTCGCAGGGTCAATTTGAAAAATTATACCTTTCTCACTGTGACCGTTTTATAAATCGGGGTAAAGAGTGCCTGGCGAATTTAGAAAAACACCCGTATTCCAATTGGGTGAAAAAGGTGAGCAGGGAAATAAACCTCTGTCATCAGGATTTTGCGGCTGGTAACTTGGGTCTTGCTAATGGAAAACTATATGTTTATGACCTGGATTCCATCACTTTCGACCTACCCGCCAGGGATATCCGCAAGATTATGAATAAAGTAATGAAAAAAAGAGGCCGCTGGGATCCGGTACTGGCAGCACGGATGCTGGGCAGTTATCAAAAGGTGAACCAATTTTCCGTTGACGAGTACAGTGTTGTTTTTATTGATATCATGTTTCCCTACCTGTTTCATGGAATTTCAAGCAAATATTTTGAGAACAGGGAAGTTCAATGGGATTACGGAAAGTTTGTTTCCCGGTTGAGGGACATGGTTGAGGTGGAAGAGTCCAAAGAGGTATTGAACAAAAAACAGGAAGAAATTATAAAATCCTTGGTGACAACGGAACGTTCTAAGCGGGGAGGGATATTAAATTGAGCAGTGACTTGATTGGCCTTGCCCGGAGAGTGGCAGCCAATTATAATCTCAAACCCAAGTCCGTGGAGGTGATTCAGGGCGGGGGTATCAAGACTGTGTGGAAAATCGGCACAGAGCATGGACCCCTTTGTCTTAAAAGACTCCGCCAGCCGGTAGACAAAGCCAGTTTCAGTATTAATGCCCAAAACTACATGGCTCAAAAGGGAGTGAAGGTTCCGGCAATTATTCCGGCTAAGGGGGAAAAACTATTTGTTATGTTGGAGGACCAGCTTTTTGTCATGTATCAGTGGGTTACAGGAAGGGACCTGAACTTTGAAAAGATGTCTGACTTGGAACAGGGACTTTACGGAATTGCCGAATTTCACCGGGGTTCTGCAGGGTACCTGCCGCCTGAAAATTGCCGTATTTCATCCAAACTGGGCCGGTGGCCACAATATTATAATTCGGTGTTGGGAAGGCTGCGGGATTGGAAGAAAGCTGCAGGGGCAGCGGCCACCATACCGGTATCCCGGGTATTCCTGGCTAATGCCGACCATTTCATCAACCTGGGTCAAAAAGCTGAAGCGCTGCTGGCTTCATCTCCTTATATTGACTGGGTTAATCAGGTAGACCGGCAAAAAAACCTCTGTCACCAGGATTATGGCACCGGCAATGCCGTCCTGACCTCGAAGGGAGTATATGTTATCGACCTGGATGGGGTCACCTATGACCTTCCGGCAAGAGATTTGCGGAAAATCATCAATAAGTGCATGGGAAACGCCGGCAGGTGGGATATAAAATTGCTCCAAAAAATTGTCGGCTGGTATGTTCGGGTCAATCCGTTAACCCCAAACCAACTCAGGGTTCTGTATATAGACCTGCTTTTCCCACATGTTTTTCATGATACCGCCAAGAACCCCTTCCATAAAAATAAGCCCATTGACCCCGCCAAGCTGGCCAAGTCGGTGAGGTTGGAACTGTTGAAAGAAAAGGTTCTGGCCCCTTTGATTGGCCGGATTTGAAATATGCCGGTCAAGCTCTTGGAGAGGAGGAATTAAAAGTGAGGGTAACCGTTATTGGTTCCGGATATGTAGGCCTGACCAGCGGCTCTATGTTTGCGGAACTGGGCCACCAAGTCACTTGTGTCGATAAAGAGGCCGAAAAAATAAGGCTTCTTAAATCAGGGAAAGTACCCTTTTACGAGCCCGGTCTCGACAGCCTGGTGCAGAAACATATAGGATGTAATTTGAAATTTACTACCAGCCTTGCATCAAGTAACAGGGCCAAAGTAATCATGGTAGCTGTAGGGACACCACCCGCTGCGGATGGGTCCCCTGACCTTAGCTTCGTTCTGGAAGCCACCCGACAGGTAGTTCCATACCTGAAGAACTACAAGGTTATTATCCTAAAAAGCACTGTCCCTGTTGGTACCAAACAGATTGTAAAGGATTTTTTACTAGCAGAAAATGTGCCCCGAAAAAATTTTGATATCGTTTCAAACCCTGAATTTTTAAGGGAAGGGAGCGCTATTTTGGATTCCTTTCACCCCGACCGTATCGTCATCGGGGCAGAGAGCCAGAAGGCAGTGGAAATTACCCGTTCCCTTTATCAAGGCATCGAATGCCCGGTGATGGTCACATCCAATGAGGCGGCGGAAATGATCAAATACGCTGCTAACGCATTTCTGGGCGCCAAAATATCCTTTATTAATGAGCTGGCCGGGATATGCGAGAAATACGGTGTCGACATTAACGAGGTAGCTCGCGGAATAGGTTATGACTCCCGTATCGGGTTCCACTTCCTTAAACCTGGAGCGGGTTATGGCGGCTCATGCCTGCCCAAAGACCTCAGTGGTTTAATATCGCTGGCGGAAAGAACCGGTGCGAAAGCCTCGATCCTGAAAGCTGTAAGCGAGGTTAACAGCGACAGGCCGGCAGTTCTGGTGAACAAACTAATAGAAGAGCTTGGAGATTTGCAGGACAGGAGAGTTGCCGTTTGGGGACTGGCTTTCAAACCTGAAACCGATGACATGCGCTTCGCCCCGGCACTCCCAGTCATAAATCTCCTGCTGCATGAGGGGGCCAAGGTCTTGGCTTATGACCCTGTGGCTGCGGAAAATGCACGTAAACTGCTTCCTGAATCTGTTACCCTGGGCCCGGACATGTATGAAACAGCCAGGGGATGTGACGCCCTTTTGATAATTACGGAGTGGGCCGAATTTGCCCGGGCGGACTTGAAATTACTGAAAAGCATCATGAAAAATCCCATCATTATTGATGGTCGTAATATTTTTTCTCCGCCGGATGTCAAATCCCGGGGGTTTGTTTACCGGGGCGTCGGGCGATAAGGAAGGCCGGGTTTTATGAACAGACAAAATAGTGAAAAGATATTAGTGACCGGAGCAGCCGGGTTTATTGGTTCTCATCTCTGTGAAACGCTTCTCGCCAAAGGATTTAGCGTGATAGGCATAGACTGTTTTCAGGCACCGGCCTGGGTAAAAGAAAAGAATATTGCTTCCCTTATATCAAACCCGGATTTTAAACTGATCAGAGGAGATTTGCTCGAATTGGAGCTGCCAGTTATTCTGGATGGCGTTCATGTGATATACCACCTGGCTGCCACAGCTGGGGTCCGTGCAAGCTGGGGCACAAATTTTCAAACCTACATTAGAAACAATATTAAATCCACCCAGCTTCTCCTGGAAACTGCTAAAGGGAGGCGTTATCTGAAGAAATTCATTCTGGCTTCCACCTCGTCGGTGTATGGGGCAACAGACGGCCCGGCAAGGGAAGATCACCCACTCAGGCCACTCTCCCCGTATGGCGTAACAAAACTGGCCGGAGAACACCTGGCCGCCATATACCATCGCGAATTTGGGCTGCCATTAACGATACTCCGATTCTTTACTGTTTATGGAGTCCGCCAAAGGCCGGATATGGCCTTCCATCGTTTGATCAAAGCTGTTCTTGCCGGCGAAGAATTCAAGGTTTATGGAGACGGTGGTCAGATACGGGACTTTACCAATATATCTGATATTGTGGACGGTAATATAAAGGCCATGAATCTGGCTAGTCATGGAAATGTTTATAACCTCGGTGGCACAAGCCGCGCTTCTCTAAATGACGTCATTAGCCTAGTCCAGAAGATTACCGGAATAGAAGCGCGAATTAAATACATTCCGGAACAACCGGGAGAACCAAGGGAAACCTGGGCCAATATTAGCAGTGCAACTAGGGATCTGAAATATTCACCCACAATCGCTTTGAAAGACGGACTTCACGCAGAAATTGCTTATATAAAGGAGCTATACGGTCTCTGACCTGCTCAGAAACTGTGGTGAACAATTATGAGATTGGCGTTTATCTGTACTGAAAAGAATCCGGTGCCAGCTCTCAGGGGCGGCGCCATTCAAGTTATGATTGACGGTATAACCCCTTTTATCTCCCAGAAGAGCAGCCTAACAATTATTTCTGTGTCTGATCCGGACCTGCCCGTCAGGCAGAAAGTTCAAGGGGTGAATTATATTCGTCTGCCGAAAATGAGGTATGCCTCAGGTATTTCAAAATACCTTAAGAGTGCTGTTCCCTTCGATGTTATCCATGTTTTTAACAGGCCGAAAACGGTTTCTTTATTCAAACAGGCCTGTCCCAAAACCAGGTTCGTGTTGAGCCTGCATAATGAGATGTTCCATGTAAAGAAAATAACTGACCTTGAGTCGGAGAAATGCTTAAAGAGCGTTGAAAGAATTGTTACTGTCAGCAACTATATTGCTAGGACAGTCAGCAGCCGTTATCCCACAGCCGCGGGAAAAATCCAAACATTATATTCGGGGGCCGACCTTGACCGGTTTAGGCCGATTTGGGCATTTCCGCCTTCGCGCCCTGAGCTGCGTAGAAGGTTAGGGTTGACAGGGAAAAAGGTAATCCTTTTTGTCGGCCGGCTGAGTATCAAAAAAGGGCCGCATATTTTAATAGAAGCCTTTAAAATGATTGCTTCCAGTCATCCTGATACCGTCCTGGTTATTGTGGGAGGCCGACATTTCAGTGATGATACTGTCGATGAATATGTCCAGCGGTTGTATAACTTAAGTAAGCCTATGAGGGATCGTATTATTTTCACCAAGCACACGTCACCTAGAGATATTCATGAATATTATGCGGGGGCAGACCTCTTCGTTTGCCCTTCTCAGTGGCAGGAACCGTTGGCCAGGGTACACTATGAGGCCATGGCCGCCGGTCTGCCGATCATAACCACCAACCGCGGTGGGAATGCCGAGGTTATCAGTAATGGATATAACGGTATTGTAGTAAAGAACTATTCAAATCCTGTTGCTTTTGCCAAGGTCCTTGACTTTATTCTGTCTAAGCCTGCCATGGCTTTGAAACTTGGGAAGAATGGGCGCCAACTGGCCGAGCAGCGCTATAATTTTGCTCGGGTTGCAGAGGATTTGCAAAAGGTCTATGAAAGTGCCCTGAGGCGAAAAGGGCAATAACAATTTGTGAACGGGTGAATATAGATGAGATTGGCTTTTATATGCCCTGAAATGCTGCCGCTGCCGGCTGTAAAGGGTGGCGGCATCGAAGCTTTGATTGACGGGGTTACCCCTACCATAGCGGGGCGACATGACCTTACAGTGATATCCATAACAGACTCCAAGCTGCCGAACACTAATTGTTTTCAGGGAGCGCGATATGTTCGATTCTCACCAAGCTCATATAGAGCATCGGTTGCCCATTATCTGCGGGAGCAACGGCCCTTCGATGTAGTCCATGTCTTTAATCGTCCGCGAAATGTTCATTTGTATAAACGAGCTTCTCCCACATCCCGCTTTGTGGTCAGTCTGCACAACGAAATGTTTCGGCGAAGCATGCTTTCCGACGAGGAAGGGAAACAGTGTATAAACAGTGTGGAGAGAATCATCACAGTAAGCGACTACATCGGCAGGACGGTGACGAGGCGATTTCCAGAGGCACAAGACAAGGTGCAGACTGTTTATTCCGGAGTTGACCTGAACCGGTTTCCTCCGGCGTGGACCGTCAAAGAGAAAAGACAGAAGATAAGGGAGAAGATGGGCTTAACGGGTAAAACGGTATTTGTTTTTACCGGGCGTTTGAAGCCCAAGAAAGGGGCCCATATCCTCATTGAAGCGTTTAAGATGCTGCTCCTCAGCCATCCTGATACCATGCTGATGATAATCGGCAGCCGTTGGTTCAGTGACAATAGGGTGGATGAATACGTGCAAAAGCTTCATAATCTCGCAGAACCTGTAAAAGACAAGATAATTTTTACCGAATATGTTCCGCAAAAAGAGCTGCCCGATTACCTGATAGCCGGGAATGTTTTCGTCTGTCCTTCCCAGTGGCAGGAGCCTCTGGCCCGAGTCCATTATGAAGCCATGTCTGCCGGGCTGCCTATCATCACCACAAAAAGGGGCGGTAATTCCGAAGTGGTAACTCAGGGGGTTAACGGACTATTGATAACGGACTATAAAAATCCTGGTGCTTTTGTTGCAGCTATGGAATACATCCTTGCCAACCCGCGCAGGGCTGTGGATATGGGAATTCGTGGCAGAAAACTGGCGGAGGAGCGCTTCGGTTTTTCGCGGGTGGCGGAAGACATGTTAAGAGTGTATGAGGATTCTTTGGGTTAAATTTGCCATCACGAAAGTTATTGAAAAGGCGGGGTTAAACATGTCATAATACAGGTAGCGCTGACAGGGGGAGAGTGACGAAATGGCTGGAAGGGTACTTGTTTTCTCCGAACCTTTTGGAATGGGACACGAAAGGGCGGCCCAGGCTCTGATAAATGGGATGAAGGTGCTAGAACCGGGTATTCAGGCCTTCCATACAAATAGTATCCAAAGCTCTTTTCCCAGAGGAACACGCTATATGACCGCGCTTTACCTACAAGCTATCAATAAGTTTCCCCGATTGTGGCATAGGTTTTATGAAAATGGGAGACAAAACCGGGAAAACAGTTCTTCTAAAAAGCTTATCTTCAAACTGCTGGGAGGGGCTATAAAAAAAGCAGTCACTGACTGCAAGCCGGATGCTGTGGTCTGTACACACCCCTTTCCGGCATCTGTGATATCACGTTTGAAACAACAAGGGTTGAGTGTCCCTCTCGTAGGTATTATTACCGATTATGACGTACATGCTTACTGGCTAGATGAAAACATCGACATGTATATAGTTGGCAATGAGGCTTTGATTGATGAGTTTGAATCATTTAATTTTAAACCCAGGTGTGTTTCCGGGGAAGGAATCCCCATTGACCTCGCATTCGGGAGCAAACCTGATAAAGATTACAGCAGGCAGAAACTCGGGATATTCACAAAAGCGCCGGTTATATTGGTAGGCGGAGGAGGTTGGGGTTTGGGTAACCTTGACCGGATAGTGGAACTGCTGGATTCAATACCTGGAGATAATCAAATCGTGGTTGTTACGGGCACGAATGATTTAATGAAAGCTAAGCTTGAAGCAAAGTTTAGAAGTGCTAAAAATGTGAAAGTATTTGGCTTGGTAAATAACATGCACGACTTTATGGCAGCGGCAGATGTGATGGTCACCAAACCAGGCGGCCTGACAACTTCCGAGGGGTTGGCCATGGGTTTGCCCATGGTCTTGTTTGATGTCATCTACGGCCAGGAGGAATGGAATGCCAGGTTCCTCAGCGGGAATGAAGCGGCAGTTAAGTGCAGGGCTATCGAGGAGATTCCTCGCCAGGTTATCGGGCTGCTGGAGAATGCAAGGGAACACCGATTGTTGGTGGAACGGGCACTGAAAATTGGGAAGCCAAATTCGGGCGTTGATGCCGCCCGCCGGATACTCCAACTGGCCTGATATAAACAGACTAATAAAGCCCGCCATATTTGGCGGGCTTTTCTCAATGCAAATTTTCTGTGATCCAAGAAACCTGTTCCAATTCCAACCTTAGGGTTCGATAGTCCAAGTTCATTTCCATATCACCGACTGTGACAACAAATTTCTTATCCTCAGACAAGTCGTCCATGAACCTGATCACATGCTCGATAGGTCTTTTACGTGTGTCAGAAAAGTTCTCGGGGTCACGGGCGTCAACCAGAGTAATTTCCGCCATTCCGTCAGGCAGTAAATTGAAGATTACCTGCAGATGCTCGGGGCCTATATCGGACAAAATGGCTGCTACACCGAACCTTGTGTCTTCGCTTTCCCCTAGAAATGCAATAGTAAGTTCATTTGGGGGGACCAGCCGGCCGAAAAAATAACCAATTGCATTGCAATATCCACGTGCCATATCAACCCCTCCTCAAAGTTCTCTGAGATCGTTCAATTCAGAAATAATTCTTGAGGAACCTGTAAGGCAAACCTGAGGCAAAACGCGGAATACAACGAAACACAACGAACTATTCAGTTTTCACTTGGTTATATATTTATATAGTTTCCGTCTATTACCATTCTATCATATCCCGGTTTGCAATACTAGCTATTAAAATTTTTTGGTATACAAGAGGAGAAAGTGAATATATGGAGAATACTAGAACTATCAAAGGGCGGGGAGGGAACCGAATGACCAGAAATTTTGAAGAAACGATGATGTTTCAGGTTAAAGCTGAGGATTACAACGAGATAAAGCATAATCTTTTTATGGTTTATGAGGCCCTTAAAGAGAAAGGTTATAACCCTATCAACCAGATTGTGGGCTATCTATTATCGGGAGATCCCGCTTACATAACCAGCCATAATAATGCCAGAAGTTTAATCAGGAAAATGGAAAGAGACGAATTAATAGAAGAATTGGTGAAACAATATCTACAGAAATAATAAGGGCGGCTGTGCCGCCCTTAATCATTCGGTGATTTGATGGAATACAGGGAACTCGGTTCGACAGGTTTAAAAGTATCAAGGATGTGTTTTGGAGTTCTGACAGTTGGCCCTCTGCAGGCAAACATGCCTGTCTCCATGGGGGCCGGTGTGATTAGGTATGCATTGGAATGCGGTGTCAATTTCATGGATACGGCTCAATATTACCAAACATATCCATATATCAGGCATGCTCTTAAGGGGTATAATGGCGAAGCGCTGATCGCGTCCAAGTCCTATGCTTATACTCGTGAAATGATGAGGGAAGCAGTAGAGGAAGCCCAACGCGAGCTGAACAGGGATGTTATTGATATTTTCCTCCTCCATGAACAGGAGTCTGCCCTCACGATAAAAGGGCACTGGGAAGCTTATGAGTATTTGTTGGAATGTAAGCAAAAGGGAATTATCAGAGCGGCGGGGATTTCCACCCATACCGTAGCCGGGGTAAGGGCCGCGGCAGAAATACCGGACATAGATGTGATCCATCCTCTTTACAATATTAACGGTCTGGGCATAGCCGACGGGACGGTAACTGAAATGGGGGAAGCCATTGCCGATGCTGCCAGGGCCGGTAAGGGGATATATGGGATGAAGTCTCTGGGCGGCGGAAACCTGCTGACAGACTTTGAACAGGCTTTTGCCTTTGTTCTGGAAAATAATAATTTGGATTCTATAGCGGTCGGGATGCAGACCAAGGAAGAAGTGGACGTTAACACCCGGTTATTTAGCGGCCAAAAGGTGCCAGATACTCTGAAGCAGAAGGTTAGTTCTATCCCCCGCAGGCTGCATATCGAATCCTGGTGTACAGGCTGTGGCAAGTGCTGCGAAAGGTGTTCATCGGGGGCTATCCACGTGGTTGATGGCAGAGCAGAGGTGAACCGGGATGTTTGTTGTTTATGTGGGTACTGTAGTCCGGTCTGTAAGGAATTCTGTATCAAGGTAATTTAAAAAGCAATAATTATGGAATAATAGTTATGAGGAGAGACTACAAATTGCGAGTAATGGGGCTTGATGTGGGTAATAAAACAATAGGGGTAGCCCTTAGCGATCTGTTAGGGTGGACGGCCCAGGGACTCGAGGTTATCCGGCGGCGCGGGATTGAATATGACCTAGACCGGTTAGCTGAAATTATTGATGTACATGAGGTTGCAAAAGTAGTTGTCGGATTGCCCAAAAATATGAACGGGACGCTGGGACCGCAGTCGGAGGCTGTGCAGGAGTTTGTGGCAGCATTCCAGGGACGTTTCCCGATGCCGGTTGCTATGTGGGATGAGAGATTGACCACCGTGGCTGCGGAAAAATTGCTGATTGAAGCTGACGTCAGCAGGGCCAAGAGGAGACAGGTCATCGATAAAATGGCAGCTGTGTTGATTCTGCAGGGCTATCTGGACAGGGCGGCGAAAGAATAACTTGGAGATAAATGGGTAAAATAAGTAACAAGTTGACAACCATTTTTTTCTGGGATAGAATACATATACTCTATAAAAAAAAGAGGTGAAAAACATGACCCGTGAAGATGAAGTTCTTACCTTGACTGACGAAGAAGGCAACGAGCATGAGTTTTCGGTAATTGACATTATTGAAATGGACAATACTGAATATGCGATATTGCTGCCTTTGGCAGGAGGTCAGGAAGAGGAAGAAGGAGAAGAGGCCATTATCCTTAGAATTGATAAAGATGATGATGGGAACGAAGTTCTTGTTGACATCGATGATGATGAGGAATGGGAAAAGGTCGCCGACACGTGGACAACCATGATGGAGGAATAAGGAGGCAGTGATGCTTCCTTTTTTATCTTTCAACAAGTTAGATAGATGGTATTTTCCCTGCTTTTCCCATACTTTACCACGCTGGAAGCATGAACCTTTCGGTATCGGAACTCGTCAATAAAAGAGGAATTATCCTCTTATATGTATAATATAACTTTACAAAGTATACCAGATTAAGCAAGCTATAGAGGTGTAACCGATGAACGGAAAGGTAAAAGCAGCCATTCTAATTATTGCAGTGATCATAATATCGGCTATGGTATCTTTTGTATCAGTGGTCGCAATAGCGGGCAGGTCTGACAAGATATTTCCCGGGGTTATGGTAGGAGACCTGGACTTTAGCCATATGACCAGGGCTGAGGCAGACAAAACGATGGCGGATTTTGCGCAAACACTGTCCCGGAAATCGGTTACCGCGATTTTTGATGGGGGCAGCGGGGAGTTCAAGCTCTCTGATGCCGGTTTAAAGATAACTGTTGATGCTGCTATAAACAAGGCGATGGCTGTCGGGCGGCGTGGAAACTTCCTCGAACAGTGGCGGGAACGGAACAGGGTAGCTAAGGAAGGTTTACAGATACCTCTTGAGTTTTCTCTGTCCAGGGAAAATCTGAGAGGTGTTTTAGATAACATTACAAAGGGAGTGAGAATTCCACCCCGAGATGCCAGGATTATCATTACGCCCCAAGATACTGTGGAGATAGTTGAGAGTTCTGCAGGTACGGGGATTAACCTGGATATGGCGTATGAAGACCTACAGAACGTGGTCAGAGGTGAAGAATCTCAAATCAGGCTCAGCCTCATAGCGATCAGTCCAGCCCGGACAACTGAAGACATTACAAATTTAAAGGTTAACGGGCTGCTGACATCGTTTACTACCCGTTTTGACATTCGGAAGACTAACCGGGTATATAACATCAAGGTTGCCGCGGAAGCCCTGGATGGTCAGATCATCAAACCAGGTGAAGAGTTTTCGTTTAATAAGGTGGTTGGCCCCCGCAGTCAGGAGGCCGGTTATAAACTGGCTCCCACCATTCTTAATCGGGAGTTTATCGACAGTCTTGGCGGGGGAGTTTGTCAGGTATCAACAACCCTATATAATTCACTATTGCATGCCGATGTTAAGGTAATTCAGAGATCCAATCACTCCCTTTCAATCGCTTACGTACCGCTTGGTCAGGATGCCGCGGTTGCTTATGGAGGGAAAGACCTGAGGTTTCAGAACAACTTTCCCGGCGCCATTATCTTAAAGTCTTCAGTCAGTGGCAATTCTATTACATTGAAGATGTTTGGGGACACTTCCCTGAAAAAGTCGGTGAAAATTTTTAATAAAACGATTAAAGATTACCCATTTAAAATTGTGTACAAAAACGACCCGACTCTGCCCAAGGGACAACAAAAAGTTGACCAGAAAGGAGCTATGGGTCATCGGGTAACTTCCTATATGACGGTCACAGAAGCGGATGGTACAGTTACGAAAAAAACACTGCCTTCAAGTTACTATGCCCCTTTGGACCAGATCGTGCTTGTGGGGACCAAACCGGTTGCCCCCCGCCCGGCCTCGGGTACCGGCGGCGAAACCAAACCGCCCGGAACCACTAATCCGGGGACCCCCGGTACCGGCGATACAACACCGCCACCTGTTACACCGCCACCAACTGAACCGCCACCTTCAACCGAGCCACCTGGGGGAACCGAACCCCCACCGGGCACCGACCCGATACAGTCGCTGTAGATGGTGACAAGGTGAGAAAAAGCGAACTATAAAGGGAATAATAAACGTAATAACTATACAACGGTTGGGTAGTAGGCGTGATTTGGGCTTACTACCCAACTTTTCGTTAGAAGGAAGAACAAAATACCGCTACGGGTAGCAGGAGAGTGACTTGACGAGATTGAGGGAGGGGTTACGCTACCACAGAGTTCACAGAGACACAGAGGGGATAAAGCTGACGCATACACACGGTATTCTTATAAAACAAGAGTTAAGTAAAGCCGGATTTTATTACTAATAAGCAGAGTAATATAGTAGAACGGCTAAATGCGGCCTTCAACCTTAGTTTGAATTATTTTAGTTTATTATTTGTTTAATCTCTTTCTTTTATGGTCTCAGACCATATTAAAACCCAACTTGTCAAGAAGGCCAAAATGACGTGTCAGCACTAGCCTCTCTGTGCCTCTGTGCGCTCTGTGGTTCCGTATCCCTTCCCTCAAGTCCCGGCAAATTACCCACCTTGAGCTGCCCGCTGATCACTCTTTTATCCGTGTCCATCCGTGGCTCAATTTTTTTTGTAAAAGTCCGGCCCAAATCTACGCTTCCCGGCAGTCAACCCACTAGCACCTCAAACCTAGCACCTATCACCTTATTTCTGTCAAGATTCGCTAACTCCCGAATATATATTATTGTGATAACCAAAAATTTTTGGGGAACAGAAAGGGGAGAAAAAATGAGGAAGATAGTTGTTGCAGGACGCAATGACTCCGGTAAATCGACCATTTTGGGTGAGATTTATAAGGGGCTTAAGATGAAGAATTATCAGCCCCTGGCTATTGGGTCAGGCTTTCAGGATGAAAAACCATACCTCCTTAAGGGAATAGACTCTACTTACCTGACTGTGGCCATCCCCGAACCGGGCCATGACGTTATCAGTGATATTGATAGAGTTGTTCGCAATGCCATTAATATAATAAAAGAACAAAATTCTCTGATTCAGCACGCTCGTAAGGCGTTGGAAGAACTGAACAAGGTACGGTCGGTACTTGATTTGGGACATCTGACCCAAAAAGATATCCCAACAGTGGCCTCCATACCGAACGTGGTCCTGATAGAGGCCGTGGGGATCAATGACGGTTATAAGGCCGAGGAATCCAGGCGCCTGGCCGATTTACTGGTGACCATAGTTCCAGCGGGAATAAAAAGTGAGATAATTATGGATCAGGCTAACATTCTGCTTGACGAGGCTGATATTGTCGTGGTCACGAAGATTGATGAAACCCCCAGGGATGTATCCACTACGACCATTAAACTCCTGCAGAGGATTTACAGGTACAAGCCGATTATACCCGTAGTAGCCACTCAAGGTGTGCATTTGGAATTGGTTATTGAGGAAGTCCTCAAGAGGCTTATCGACCCCATTCGTCTGCTTAATATGCAGGAAGAAGGCCGGCCGGCGGGGGAAGGGAATTAGTGTTTGGTGGCTGGCGGCTAATATAGTGAACGGCGTAAGTTGGCAAGAAACATGGTTTCTTGCCGCTTTTATTTAAGACATTCAATGAGCCTTGGCTTAAGAATGCACTATATTATTGTCCGTAGTGGTAGAACGTTGTATAATAGTGTAGAAATATGAAACTGTGAAAGAAGTGATATTACGTTGATGCTGCAGATTGGCCCGACTACTGGGATAAGCTTTGTCAGGAAGTTTTTTTTGTCTGCCCTTATCATCCTGCTGTTGCTTTTGGCAGGGACAGCCTTTGCATATGACCGATTTACTGATTTACTGGGACCTGTGGCAGCTCCTGCCCAGGCCGTCGAAGTGGAAATCGCTGTCCCCCAGGGGACAAGCTCAGCCCAGATTGCCCAGTTATTATGGGTTAAGGGGTTGATTAAAAACGAAACCGTATTCCGCCTTTATGCCATGTATCGCAATCTTGATGGCCGGCTGCAGGCGGGGGATTATGAACTGAATACCGGTCTGTCTACTACGGAAATAATTGAACGGTTGGCCAAGGGAGAGACCACCAGCTACTCATTCACTATACCTGAAGGTTATACTCTGAAACAGATTGTCGATAAGCTGGCTTCAAAGAACTATATAAACAAGGACAGGTTTCTGGATCTGGCTGCCCATAGCACCTTCAAGCATGGCTTTCTGCGTGACGTACCCCCTGGGCCTAACAGGCTGGAAGGGTATTTGTTTCCTGATACATATCAGATTACCAAGAAAACTACAGAGCAGGATATCATAAATATGATGCTGGACCGGTTTGACCAGGAACTGCGAAAATATCATGTCTCAGAATTAGCCGCCAAACGCGGGTTGACTGTACACCAGGCGGTCACTCTGGCTTCGATAGTGGAGCGTGAAGCCCAAAAGGATGAGGAAAGGCCGAAAGTAGCCGCTGTATTTTTAAATAGGATGAAAAAAGGCTGGAAGCTTGAATCATGTGCCACGATTCAGTATATTCTCGGGGAGCCCAAAGCCAGGCTGTTCGAAAAAGACCTGCAAATTAATTCCCCATATAATACTTATAAATTTTCCGGTTTACCCCCTGGCCCCATTGCAGTTCCTGGCGGCCCTTCACTACAGGCGGCAGTTAATCCGGCCGATGTGGATTATATGTTTTTCGTGGTTTCAGAGGACGGAAAGCATATTTTCAGCCGGACCCTGGAGGAACATAACCGCAGCAAGGCGGCGTACCTGAATGGGTTAAAAGATGAGAAATAGAGAAATAATATTAGGTGCTAGGTGCTAGTACCAGGGACTGCTTAGCTTCCCGACTCATATCACTGACACTTAGAACCTAGCACCTATTTCACAGGAGACAAAATGGTTAATATTATTAATGCGGAAATTGAAGGATATCTTCGGGGGTTGGCTCCGGAACGGCCAGAGTTCATGCAGGAAATGGAAAACTATGCGGCGGAAAATTACGTTTCTATCATTCCGCCGGAGGTGGCCCAATTCCTTACTTTTCTTATCCACGTAACCCAGGCGAAAGATGTGCTGGAGATTGGAACAGCAATTGCTTATTCAACTATATGGCTGGCCTGGGCGGTAGAGCCCCGGGATGGACATGTTACCACCATTGAAATAAATGAGCGCAGGGCCACGACCGCTTCCGGCAATATTAAAAAAGCCGGCCTGGAGGAGCGGATTACTTTGATTAAAGGCCATGCTGTGGATATTGTCCCCCAACTCAAAGACAGCTACGATTTTATCTTTATTGATGCGGCCAAAGGCCAGTATGGTTGGTTTTTTGAAGAACTCTACCCGAGATTAAAGCCTGGTGGGCTTTTGGTTTCAGATAATGTCCTGGCAGAAGGGAAACTGATACTTCCTGACGAAGACCTCCGTCATCGTCAGAAAACAGCTATCCGCCGCCTGCGTGAATACCTGACCATGGTTACAACCCATCCGGGCCTGGAAACAACGATAGTCCCCATGGGCGATGGGATTGCGGTGAGTATGAAGAAACCAATTTGACAATTGACAATTGACAATTGACAATGAATGACGGAGTGAATGCATTGAAAAAACCTGAGCTTCTTGCCCCGGCGGGGGATTTGGAAAAGTTAATCATGGCTGTTCGTTATGGGGCTGATGCTGTTTATATAGGCGGCAGGGCATTTGGACTGCGGGCTGCGGCCGGAAATTTCGACCGGGAAGAGATGGCCCGAGGGATAAACCATGCCCACGAACACGGGGCCAAGGTTTATATTACGGTAAACATATTTGCTCACAACAGGCATTTGGCTGGACTTCCCGCATATTTGCAGGAACTTGCGGAACTGGGTGCGGATGCTATCCTGGTGTCCGACCCGGGGGTATTATCTACAGCCAGGGAGAAGGTACCTCAACTGCCGGTTCACATAAGTACCCAGGCTAATACCACCAACTGGGCGGCCGTTGAGTTCTGGGCCAATCAGGGCGCAGAGCGGGTTGTTTTGGCCCGGGAACTATCCCTGGAAGAGATCCGGGAAGTCGGGGAGAAGGTAGACATAGAATTAGAGGCCTTTGTTCATGGTGCAATGTGCATGTCCTATTCCGGCCGGTGCCTGATGAGCAGTTACCTGACCGGGCGTTCGGCGAACCTGGGTGAGTGCGCCCAGCCTTGCCGCTGGAAATATGCTCTGGTTGAGGAAAAAAGGCCAGGCCAGTTTTTTCCCGTAGAAGAAGATGAGTATGGTTCATATGTCTTTAATTCAATGGATCTGTGTATGATTGAACACATTCCCGAACTGGTTCAGGCTGGAATACATAGTTTTAAGATAGAAGGCAGGATGAAAAGCGTTCACTATGTGGCAACTGTCGTGGACGTATACAGGAAGGCTATTGACCGTTTCATGGCTGACCCGGCCGGTTATAGCTTTGACCCCCTCTGGATGGATGAGATAAGAAAAGTCAGCCACCGGGAATATACCACCGGGTTTTTTTTCGGGAGGGAAAATTTCCGGGGTGAAAATACTGAAACTTCCAAGTACCGCAGAGACTTTGACTTTGTAGGGATAGTAAGGGAATACCTTCCAGAGCGTGGCTTGGCTGTAATAGAACAGAGAAATAAGTTGGGCCTCGGTGACCTGCTGGAAGTGACCGGCCCTGACACTCCTATATTCGTCCAGGAAGTTAAAAGTATGACTGATAGCGAGGGGAATTCTATCGATTCCGCCCCCCACCCGCAGCAGACCGTAATCATGCCCGTTGACCGGTCAGTCTGCCCGCTGGATATGATTAGGAGAGAAAAGCAGTCAATCGAATAGGTGCTAGGTGTTGTTAACCACAAAGGGTACGGAGTTAAAGTATTATGTTGAAATTTGATTTTTCCCTCAAATCCGTTTACACTAAAATTATCTAGCAGTACAAAGGGGATTTTTTCATGGATGATAAGACATTCAAAGAATTGACTGAAAAACCAAAATCTTGTTGAACTCCAGATGAATCCGCTCGTGCTGCGGAAAATTACTTATGCCCTGCATGTGTCAAACTTGGTGTAACGGTTCAAAATGCAACTGTCAGGCACTTGGTCAAGGATGATTTGGTGGAAAGTGTGGGTTCCGACGACTACCAGTTATGCATAACTGAAGACTGTGATGTGGTATATTTCAAGCCTGATAACGTCTTTTACAGGACTGCTTTAACTGTCCCTGTATGGTTTAAAATCAACGCTAACCCTAAATACATTTGCTATTGTAATAAGGTAACACAGGAACAAATAGAAGACGCTGTCATTAACCACAATGCAAATGATATGAAGGATGTCGTAAGACTGACAGGGGCTATGAAGAACGGGCAATGCTTACTGAATAATCCAACAGGAAAATGCTGTGGCTCAGTTATCCAACAAATCGTTGATAATGCATTGAATCAGCGTTAGTAAAAGGATGGTTGCTGTGGAGAAAAATAAGATTGTAGTTAAGATGGACCTGGAAAATATCGTTATGCTCGACAACATTATTGAGGGATTTGACGGGCTGGCTATTGTCAGCAATGGGAAATCTAAGACCGGTGAAGTGACACTTCATGTCACGCCTGATACGTATGATGACGTGATGGCTATCCTGACTAATTTTCCCCGACCGCTGACGATCATGAAGGACACTGATGCATAGAGAATATTTTGTGCTTTAAATGATTGAGGCACCTACAAAGGTGCCTCAATTTCAGTTCCTGAGGGAGTCCAATCTCATAAGTGCGTTAATATGGGGAATCTAACGGCCATGGAAGGCCGTTTTATTTTGTTTCATCTGGAGTGGTCTTTTTTGTGGATGATTTTATGCAGTAATTCCTGATATTTTAATTTAACCTCATGAAGTTTGCGGTCTGCCTTAGGAAAGCGTTTTTTGAGGCCGTTTAGTAATTTCCTGGCCCAATGATATTCCTGGGCCAGAAAGCCCAAACCGATTAAAAGGAAGAGGATGCCCTGCAATCCGGGCAGCACAAGGCCGGCCAAGCCCAGGACAATAAATAACCAGCCTAACCCCAGTATTATGTATCGTTTATAGAGTGGCTTCATTTCAAATTACCTCCAGTCAGGGATGGGTTCCAGTCGGTTAAATTGCAGGCTGCTGACAAAAACCTGACCGGCAGCCGCGGGGTTGTTAATCTCGATGATGTTAATGCCCGGAAGCAGGTGTTTTTCCGGCAGTTTGCACTCATATTCTGCAGGCTCCGGTTTGAGTTTGAATAATCCTGCCTTTGTGCCGTTGAGGAAAACTGAGATGCCTTCGGGGGAGACATTCTCTCCAGCCGCGGCAATGGTCAGTGCAAAATCTGTAACGGTTCGAACCGGGGCATATACGATGGCCCTGTTCTTTATTGTTCGTACTTTGGTACCTTTATATGTAAGCGGGGATGACCAGCCGGTGCCTAGAAGGATAACGTTATCGGCAGGTGTAATCGTATTTCCGTAAAAATTCGGGTCATCAATATATCCACCGACAAGGGTGTCATAGCGGGCGGCTGGTAGTTTATACCTTGCTGCAAATATTATATTTGCCGGGAACGAGAAAGGGTTTCCGGTTATATGGTAGATTCCGGTGTCCCTTAGTCCGAAGACCCTGTTAAAGGCAACCGGCCCTCCCGGGTGGATGCTTCGGTTATTAACCAGGCCCATCAGATACCAGTTAAAGCCGGAAAACAATATGGCGATGCCGGTCCCTATAATTATTGCGACAGAAGGGTTGATTTTTTTCAGTCTTTGCAGCACTTCTGCAAGGCCCAGAGCAAACAACAGGATAAAGGCATCAAATCTCCGCATGCCAAAACCCCAGCCGGCCCACCAGTCAGAAATAATGCTGTTCATATAAAGCATTAAGACAAAGGCCGCCGTAAAGCCTGCGGCCAGAAGTCGGTCTCTTTTATAAAACATCAACCAGCCAATGGCGGCAAAGTAAACTATCGGTGACCAGGAAAAGAGACCGTGCCTGCTGGCAAACAGTACTTCCCAAATAAATGGGGCCTTCCAGTGCAGGAATCCTGTGCCCTGGGGGATGGTGAAAAAGCTCCCGTAAATTATCTTCCAGGCTGCTATCTGCGGGGAAAAGGCTGCCAACATGCCGCCCAGGAATAAGATATTGTTTTTCAGCAGGGATCTTATAATAGCCCATCTGTGTAGGGAAACAGCGCTGATGTAACAATAAAGTGATTCTAAAGCCGGAATAATCATAATCAGTCCGTTTTGCCAGCGAACCAGCATCATCAACCCGGCTGCCAGACCTAAAAGTGCCCACTGGATGGCCGTACGGCGGGGTCTTGTCTTTTGCCAGTAATACACGAACAGGGTAACTGTAAAAAATGATACGGCATGTGACATGAAGGGCTGGTAAACCACGTAATAAGTGATAAACGTGGCCAGCCATACTGAAACGGAGGCCAACAAAGAAGGGCCCCGGTCAAAGAATTGGCGGCAGAGTTTGTAAACCAGGCAAATACCGGCAAAGCTGTATATAAGGCTACCCAGGTTAACCGCGGCTAAGTAGGGAGCGCTAAACCCATCAGCTAAAAATTCAGTGCCCAGCAGGTTGGAGGTAATCACAAATAAGTGGGCTGCAAGGTAAAAAGGCGCCCAAAGGACAGCCGGGCCTATCGAAAATACGTTGGTAAAATGCCCGGTAGGAGTTTCTTTGGGTTTATACGTATCCCAAAAAGCCTTGTCAAAGTGGGAGAATTCATTGTGGAAATCCAAATCCCGGTCAAATACGGCTGACCTTAGGTAGGCAAAGTAATTTGAACCGTCGCTTTCGACGGCAAAACCTCCGTTGGAAAACATGGCTATTCCCAAAAAAATGAAAATTATCACCAAAATGAGGCATCCGGCGTCTTTGATCCTTCTCTGGCTGCCAGACCTATTTCCAGTGAAAAGAATGTTAATCAAAAACTTACCTCCCCTGTAAACCGTTGTATCTTTTTAGATAAGGAGTTCGTACATTAAATATACATTATTCAACACTATGTGAGCAAACCCTTCACTGTATAAAATTTCCTCCAGCTGTTTATGCTAGAAAAAACCGGTTCTGGAGGATAAGGTGAGTTATTTGTTCAGAAAGAGGGCTGCAGCCCTATATTGTATTTTTATTTTGATGTTTATTGGGTTGGCAGGCCGTATGGCGTATATTCAAATTTATCAGGGTGATCGCCTGAGCAGAATGGCTGTTTCACAGCAGAGTCAGGCCGTTTCCTTGGAAACACCGGCCAGGGGGCAGATTCTGGATAGAAACTTAAAACCACTTATCTCTTACCGTGAGATTTGGCGGGCTGCTGTCTTTGCAGATGCAATAGGTAACAAAAGATATGCGGCAGATATTCTGGCAGATGTTCTGGGAATTGATTTAAAGCTGGCCAGCAGCTACCTTGTTGGAAAAGCACAACTGATCCCAATAGACCTCAATTCCCAACAGGCGGCCCGGTTGTCAGAACTGCCGATACCTGGTATCGTCGTGGCTAAGGTTAGAGAACGGCTGCGGAAACCGGCCATTGCTTCACATTTGCTGGGTTATGTGGGGAAAGACGGGCCTAATGCGTGGAACGGCAAGATGGGGATAGAGTTGTATTATGATGGTGACCTGAGCAGCGCTCAACCTCTATCAACAGTCAGGGCATATTTTGACGGAAGGGGCAGTTTTATCTCTGGAATTGGATTCCCGGTTGAAAATAAATTGACCGACCCGGACCGGGGAAATGTTGTTCTCACTATTGACCGGGATATCCAGGAGATTGTTGAGAAGTCTATGGACAAAGCCGGGGTGACTGATGGCGCAGTTGTGATTATGGATGCCAGAAATGGTGATATCCTGGCCACGGCCAGCAGACCTGATTATTCACTCGATAATAGTACTTTACACACTCTCGATAACAAGGTCACGGATCTGGTCTACAGTTCAGCATACACACACAAGGAATCGTTTTTAAATAATGCCCTGTCTTTTTACCAACCCGGGTCAGTATTTAAGATTATTGTTGCGGCAGCGGCGTTGGAGGAGGGAGTGGTCCAGCCGGAGCAAGTATTTTTATGTACCGGAGACAAGGATGACCTGGTCAGGTGTTATCTGGCCAGTGGACATGGGCTGCTGACTTTTGCCCAGGCTTTTGCTGATTCCTGTAATCCCACGTTTGCCAGGGTAGGCCTGAACCTGGGACCTGATAATTTGATTAAATACGGTATCAAATTTGGCTTGGGAAACGCGGGGATAATCGGGTATCGAACTGGTGATACAACTGAGAAGCTCAACCGGATTGCCCAGCGTTATAGTATGGTTAACGCCAGTCTCGGCCAGTGGCCTGTCGAGGCTACCGTGGTGCAGCTTACCGCCATGACTGCTGTTATTGCGAATGACGGAAATTACACCGAACCGCGACTGGTGCGGGAAGTCAGGACCTCTGGAGGGGCTGTTACCCGAACCTTCGAACAAGGGCGGGCTGTTAGAGCGGTTTCACTAAATACTGCTGAAATTATGCAAACCCTGATGGAGGGGGTAACCAGATACGGCACAGGTCAACAGGCATGGGTAGAGACCTGGGGTAGTGCCGGGAAGACAGGTTCGGCTCAAGTGAGTTCACAAAAAACCGATGCCTGGTTTAGCGGTTACGCACCGTTAAAGGAACCCCGTTACGTTGCGACTGTGTTGATAAATAACGCAGAAAGCGGCGGTAAAAATGCCGCTCCCGTTTTTCGTAAAATAATGACCGAAATATTGAAAAATGAAAATAGATAACAGAGTAAGAAATTATAAAAGACACAGGGTGTTTAAATACCCTGTGTCTTTAATGAGAGGGGGAGGTAGCTGAGGCCATCTCCCCCTTATTTTAACCACTGCCCACTGGCAGCTGTTACGGTTTTTCTCCTGTTTTGACTATGATAGATTTGGTATTCTTGTCTCTAAACACCTTTAGACTTAAGCTCTCTCCAATTTTGGCTTTTGCTACAACATCAGTGACATCTTCCGGGGAACCGATTTTATGCTTGTTTATTTCTAAAATTATATCCCCCTCTAAGAGACCTGCTTTTTCCGCAGGAGTACCGGAAGCCACGAAGGTTATCACTGCCCCTTCGGTGTTAGGTGATCCCAGATATTGAGCCAATTCTTCATCTAGTGGTTGAAGCATAACGCCCAGATAAGGTTTTACGACCTTTCCCTTATTAATTAAATCATCAAGGACTTCCTTAACTGTTTTCATCGGAATAGCAAATCCGATGCCCTGGCCTGATGCATTAACGGCAGTATTTATTCCGATTACCTGCCCGGCGGTGTTCAGCAATGGGCCGCCGCTGTTGCCGGGATTGATGGCAGCATCAGTCTGAAACAGGTTTTTGTATAGCCTATCCGAGATAGTCACCGGGCGTTCCTTGGCGCTTATGACTCCTACCGTTACAGTATGGTCCAAACCGTATGGGTTGCCGATAGCGATTACCCAACTACCTACCTCCACTTTACTTGAGTCTCCCAACTCAAGTACCGGGAGATCTTTATTTACTGTTACTTTCAAGACTGCCAAGTCGAGGTCGGGATCTGATCCTACCACTTTTGCTTTTACAGGTTTATCGAAACCGGCAATCTTAACATCAATTTCTGAAGCCCCGTGAATCACGTGTTCATTAGTAATGATTAGGCCTTGCTTATCAAAAATGAATCCTGTGCCAACACCCTGAGGCCTTTTCTGAGTGGAGCCAGCGCCGTAATGATCGTCAAAAAAGTCCCTGAAATAGGGGTCATTAAAGTAGGGGCTCCTTTGAAT
>Ga0209347_1001395_pt1 | contig 40172 bp, 41 predicted proteins | sample AutmiccommuBRH23_FD_187382 | JGI IMG/M metagenome (GOLD analysis project Ga0209347, IMG submission 187382) | Deep subsurface microbial communities from Mt. Terri, Switzerland - Autotrophic microbial communities BRH/23 (SPAdes) (version 2) | ecosystem: Environmental > Aquatic > Deep subsurface >... | reverse complement strand
CAATTCTCTTGTAATGCCATTCATAGTCAATTCGACCATACTGGTATTTTCGTTATTCATATGCAAAACACCTTTAATGAAGTTAGTATTTTGCATCGAACCAAAAAAGAATTTTTTTAATTTCCCGTCTCTTAAGGTGTCATTTGTAAATAAACTATTTACGGGTATTTTAAATTTTAACCCGTTTAATGCCCCTAATATCGTAGAATCTTTTTTGGCATTTTCAATGATTAATTCCGAAAACTGACCTTTAACAGGTACTTTAGCAGTTGTTTTATAAGCTGTCCAATTAATAATTGTGGAATCAGCCAGCAATGTGTACATTTTTTCAGTTAATGGATTTTCTTCTTTTACCTTTTTTTTGCAGGATGTTATAAAGGAAATCGTTATAAGAAATAGCACCAATAAATATATTTTTTTCATAATAGCGTCATTAATTTAAATGATAAAGATAATACGTTTTTAGTAATTATTTATTGGCAGTGTTATATTTGGGAATTATTAATCGTTTAATTAAGCTTATTATTGGTTTTTTAAATATTTATTAACGAGTTTGATATATTCTTTTTTTGCATCATCCTCGCTAATTTGGTTTACCTGAAACCATGCGTTTAATTTAAAAGCGTTTCTCAATTCTACATTTCCGGATGGTTGCTCATAATTGTTTCCTTTTGTTGCCTGCTTATAATAAGCGTACAATTGGAGCATCACATCTGGAGGAAGTTTTAAGCTTGTGGTCGATGAAATTTTGTAAGCTTCTTCAAAAGCGATGTCTAATTTTTTTGCCATAACTTTAAATTTTAAAAAATTTAGAGTACTGCAATAACTTGTTCTCCTCCTTTAACGGTATCATTCAAGTTTACCTTGATTTCAGCATTTAACGGTAAAAAAACATCAACTCTTGAGCCAAATTTTATAAAACCGGAATCACTGCCTTGAATTACCTGTATTTGTGGTTTTGCGTAGTTTACAATGCGTCTGGCAAGCGCCCCTGCAACTTGTCTATATAATATTTCTCCAGCAGTTTTATTGGCGATAACCACAGTGGTTCTTTCATTGTCTTCAGATGATTTAGGATGCCATGCAACCAAATATTTACCTGGATGATATTTACTGTATACAACTTCTCCACCAATTGGATATCTTGTTACATGAACATTTATTGGGGACATAAATATGGAAACTTGTATTCTTTTTTCCTTAAAATATTCTTTTTCGAAAACTTCTTCTATCACAACCACTTTTCCGTCAACAGGAGCAATAATATGCGAGTCATTTATAATTGTTTGTCTTTTTGGGTTTCTAAAAAATTGTAATATCAACACATAAAAACCAAGCAATAACAGCGATAATAGTTTGTTTAGCCAAATTAATTCAACAAACTTATCAATGGCCAAGATACCAAAGCCTATAATAAAAGCAGTAATGATTATTATTTTAAAACCTTCTTTATGAAACATAATTAATGAACTAATTGTAAATAAATAAATATAAATGGCGCAGCAAAAATAACACTGTCAAACCTGTCTAAAAATCCGCCATGTCCCGGAATAAAATTACTGCTGTCTTTTACGCCAGCTTGTCTTTTAAACATCGATTCTATTAAGTCGCCCAACACCCCAAAGATACTAACAATCCCTGCAATAACAAGCCATTGTTTTTGGGTAAGGGACGTAAATTGATTCGCTAAAACAAGACTCGCCAAAAAAGTAAAAACCATGCCTCCAATAAAACCTTCTATTGTTTTATTTGGCGAAATGCGTTCCAATAATTTATGTTTCCCAAAATTTTTCCCTACCAAAAATGCGAAAGTATCATTTGTCCAAATTAAAATAAAAACGCCTAAAATAGTGGTGTTAACATAATTAAATGAAGCATTTAAAAAAGGTATTTGTACAATTAAAGTGAAAGGTACAACAATGTATATGATGGTGAGAAAAATCTTCCCCAAATGGCTGACAACTTCTTCTTTTTTTGCAAATAAAATAGAAGCAAAAGTGATAAAAATAGTTAAAAAAAGCATGACACCTACATATTCAAATATGATTCGGGCAGGAACATCTTCAACGTTAAGTATGTTTCCAAAAATAAATAGCAATGCTCCAATAATATATGGGAATATACTTTTTAACTGAATCATTTTTTTAAATTCATACAAACAAAATAGCATGGAAATAAAAAAAACAACAATAAAAGATATTTTGCTGAATAGAATGGAAAATACTAAAACACTAACAAAAACAAGCCCTGATAATGTCCGCTTTAAAATTAGTTTCATAATTTATAGGTCTTCAAACAACAGCAAATATAGGTTTTTTGAATTTGTGTTGCCATAACTCATGAAATCTTCTTCAATGGCATCTATATTAAAATTGTTTACTGCGCTAATATTGCTTGGAATATTTCCTTGATAGCGAGTTTTAATTCCGGTTAAACTTTCTCCTTTTGTATTTACCAATTGACTTGTGGTACCATAAACGATAAAGTTTTCGGATAATTCAGCAATTTTATGTTCTTTTAGTTGGTTTGAAGAGAATAAAATACTCCCGTTTTCAGCAATGAGATGCTCACAGCTTAAAAAAAAGGGCGTTTTTTTATTTAATTCTTCTGTAGTTTCAACTTTAATTGCTTTCACAAGTTTCAGTAAATCGTAGTCGTTACAACTTATGGTTGTCCAAGAATTCTCCTGAATTATTTTGGATAAATTCAAAGTCACTTCCTGTAAAGTTGTGCAATACAAAAACTTGCCTTTGTTTTTGATGAAATTTTTAACAAAAATCTGATCAATTGGCAAGTCCTGAAACTCTAAATCTTCGTCTAGAGTTTCTTTTTGTTTAGGGGCATTAAATAACTTTTTGAAAAAATCCATTATTTATATTGAATAAATTCAAAAATATAAAAAAGTTGGCAATTTACTCTTGTGTTTCTGCTGAATTTTCAATATTTATTTCATCTGAGGTTTCTTCATCCACATCTTCAATCACCAATTGTGCATACTCATTTTCAAAAGCTCTTTTTCCAAAAATAATTTCCAAATCCGTTTTGAAGATCACTTCTTTTTCCAATAATTTTTCTGCCAAAGTAATTAGCTTATCTTTATTATCACTCAAAATTTGAATGGCTCTTTGATACTGTTCTTCAATGATGCTTGAAATTTCTTTATCAATAATTTGGGCAGTATCTTCACTGTATGGTTTCGTGAAATTATAATCGGATTGCCCTGAAGAATCGTAATAAGTTAAGTTTCCTATTTTTTCATTTAAGCCATATATGGTTACCATGGCCCTTGCTTGTCTTGTCACTTTCTCAAGATCATTTAAGGCGCCTGTAGATATTTTGTTGAACATCAATTTTTCTGCAGCTCTTCCTGCGAGTGTTGCACACATTTCATCCAACATTTGTTCCGATTGCACAATTTGGCGTTCTTCAGGCAAATACCAGGCGGCACCCAAAGACTGTCCTCTTGGTACAATAGTTACTTTTACAAGTGGTGCAGCGTGTTCCAACATCCAGCTTGCGGTTGCGTGGCCGGCCTCGTGGAAAGCAATTGTTTTCTTTTCTCTAGGCGAAATCAATTTATTTTTTTTCTCCAAACCGCCCACAATTCTGTCCACTGCATCCAGAAAATCTTGATGATGCACTGCTTTTTTACTTTTTCTTGCTGCTATTAAAGCGGCTTCATTACATAAATTTGCAATATCAGCACCTGAAAACCCTGGGGTTTGTTGTGATAAAAATTTGATATCCACGTCTTTATGAAGTTTTAAAGGCGTTATATGAACTTTAAAGATAGCTTCTCTTTCATTTAAATTTGGCAAATCAACATAAATCTGACGGTCAAATCGTCCAGCTCTCAATAACGCTTTATCCAATACATCTGCGCGGTTGGTTGCTGCAATTACAATAACATTGGTGTCTGTTCCAAAACCGTCCATTTCGGTCAATAACTGGTTCAACGTGTTTTCTCTTTCGTCATTTCCTCCTGTAACATTATTTTTTCCACGGGATCTTCCAACGGCATCAATTTCATCAATAAATATGATTGAAGGCGATTTTAATTGCGCCTGTTTAAACAAATCTCTTACACGGGAAGCACCAACACCTACAAACATTTCAACGAAATCAGATCCTGAAAGTGAGAAAAATGGAACACCCGCCTCGCCAGCTACAGCTTTTGCCAATAATGTTTTACCTGTTCCCGGAGGGCCTACCAATAAGGCTCCTTTAGGTATTTTTCCACCTAGGGAAGTATATTTGTCCGGACTTTTTAAGAAGTCCACTATTTCTTGAATTTCTTCTTTTGCGCCTTCTAAACCTGCAACATCTTTAAATGAAGTTTTTACTTTTTGGTCTTGATCAAACAATTTCGCTTTCGATTTCCCGATGCTGAATATTTGTCCACCTCCGCCTCCTGCGCCGCCTCCCGACATTCTTCTCATAAAATAAATCCACAAACCAATTAAAAAGATAAAAGGTAAGTACATCAGTATTTGCTCAAAGAAATTGGTTCGTTCTTCATTTTTAACATCAAAATCCAACTGCTTCTCTACTCTTGCTGTCTGCAATTCATTCTCAAAATTTTGCAAATCACCAAAGGAATAAGTATACATTGGCGAATCGCCAGCGTACATGGAAGTTTTATTTTTCTTATGTTTTTCCTTGTCTTGCGCTTCTTTTTTAATATAAATATTGGCGATATTTTTATTTACAATTTCTATTCTTGAAATATCATTATCAACCAAAATTGTTTTAAATTCATTCTGGCTCAAATTTTTTGAGGATAAATCTCCAGCGCTAAAAAATTGATACACAAGAAATAGAACGAAAATACCGCCATAAATCCAATAAAAATTAAATTTAGGTGGTTTAATGCCTTTGTTATTCGGCGTATTTTTAGTATTTTGAGTCATTATATTTTTTCAATTAATTGTAAAATTTAATTTGATGCAGCAATTTTGGTAATTTTTGCATCACCCCATAATCGTTCAATATCGTAATATTCACGAATATGTTTTTGAAATACGTGTACAACAATATCTACATAATCCAATAAAATCCATTCTGCAATGCCTTCACCTTCAACGTGCCAAGGTTTTTCTTTTGTTGATTTGCTCACTTGTTTTTGTATAATGCCTGAAATTGCATTTACGTGGGTGTTTGAAGTACCTGTGCAGGTAATAAAATAATCACAAACGGTATTATCAATTTCCCTCAAATCTAAAATTTGAACGTTTACTCCTTTAACATCATCTATCGCTTTTAAAATTGCTACAATAAGGTCGTCTGCGTTATTATTTTTTTTTGCCATTAATTTTTTTTTAGTTTTGTGCAAAGTTATTATTTTTTTACAACATAATGTGCTTAAAGTAACTTTGCTAAAATAATCTATACAAATGAATATTATCAAACTTAATGCCATTGAATCTACAAATTTATACTTGAAGAAGCTTGCTGTTAAAAAAGAGTTAGAAAGTTATACGGTTGTATCTGCGAATTATCAATCGGCCGGCAGAGGGCAAATGGGCGCAAACTGGCATTCTGAAATTGGTAAAAATCTAACATTCAGTATATTAATTAAATTTGATGCATTTGAAATTGAGCATCAGTTTTATTTAAGTATGGCAGTTTCTTTAGGGTTATTGGCTGCTATTCGCTTTCATATTTCGTCGCCATTATTTGTTAAATGGCCAAACGACATTTTGGCAGAGAAGGACAAACTTGCTGGAATTTTAATTGAAAATATAGTTACCGGCAATGTCATTAAGCAAACTGTCATAGGGATTGGATTAAATGTGAACCAAGAACAATTTCCTGCAACTATTGGAAAAGTGACCTCCTTAAAAAAAATTACAGGAAATTCTTTTGATACCGAATCTTTGTTGGAATCTATTGTGATTTCAATTCAAAATTTTGTTGATTATATTGAGCGAAAAGAGTTTAAAAAATTGAAAAGTTTATATTTAAAATCGCTCTATAAATTCGAAAAGCCTGTAATGTTTCAAGACGATAAAGGCTTAATTTTTTTAGGTAAAATTGTAAATGTTTGTGAAGACGGAAAATTGGAGGTAGAATTAGAAGATGAAAAAACCCGCAAATTTAATTTGAAAGAAATTAAATTTGCGGGTCGTTAATTAAAATTGCGTTGTTATAACTTTGCTGAATTTTCAGACAAAGTGTCAATAAATTTTTGAAGCGGACCTTTCACCATCATAGCCATCATCGGATTAAAATCTCCTTCAAATAACAATTGTAACTCACAACTGTTTTCTGAAACAGGTTGAATTAATGTGGCCAAAGAAAAATTTAATTTGCTGCTGGCTGCACTCAATACAACTTTGTCAAACTCATTTTTTTCTTTAATCACAAGCCTTATTTCTGGCATTCCTTTCAAGCTGAAAAGAAAAGAGTCTCCGTCAACTAAAAATTTGTCAATATTTTCTGGCATCAATTTTTCAAAATTTTCAAGGTTGGTCAAAAATTCAAAAAATTCCTTCTGAGATTTATTTACGATTGATTTTTTACTTTCTAAATTCATAATTTTTAATTTATTGTTTCCACTCGCTAGGATTTTCTCTCCATTGTTTAAGTGTTGCTAAATCTTTTTCGGTAATATAATTATTGTCGAGCGATTGCTCCAGCAAATAATCGTAATTGCTTAATGTGTGCAATTTAACATTGGCTTCTTTAAAATTTTCGTTGGCAATTTCAAATCCATACGAGAAAATGGCCACCATTCCTTTTACGTTTGCGCCTTCTTCCTGCAACGCTTTAACCGCATTCAAACTGCTTTTTCCGGTACTGATTAAATCTTCAATAACCACCACGTTTTTATTTTTTTCCAAATAACCTTCCACCTGATTTTTTCTGCCGTGGCTTTTAAGTTCGGGTCTAACATAAACAAAAGGAACATTTAATTGTTGTGCCACCAACATTCCTATGGCAATAGCGCCGGTTGCAACGCCTGCAATAACATCGGGTTTTCCGTATTCCTGTTCTATAATTTTCGCAATATTTTCTTTGATGTATGTCCGTATTTCAGGAAAAGAAAGCGTGGTTCTGTTGTCGCAATATATAGGCGATTTCCATCCAGAAGCCCAAGTAAATGGGTCATTAGGCTGTAATTTAATCGCTTTTATCTGCAACAAAAGTGCAGCTGTTTTTTTTGCAGTATCTTTGTTCAAAATCATACCGCAAATGTATAAAGTTTTTGTGAATGACTGTCCAATAATTTTGACAGATAATAAGAAAAATGCAATAAATCTTAACTTGGTTCATTTTGAAACTGTTAAGGCTGATGAAATTGTTGAACAAATTTTTCAGCAAAAATTGACTGGCATTACTTTGTTTTGTGAAAATATGGAGGAAAGTTGGATAAAGTTTCAATCCAGTTTCAAAAATCAAAAAGCGGCAGGAGGGAAGGTTTTAAACCCCAGTAATGAAGTGCTTTTTATTTACCGTTTTAACAAATGGGATTTGCCGAAAGGAAAATTAGACAACGGAGAATCTGTTTCAGCATGCGCCGTTCGTGAAGTTGAAGAAGAATGCGGGATCACAAATCTTCAAATCATAAAACCTTTAGAAACCACCTATCATATTTATAAAGAGAAAGGCAATACCATTTTAAAAACGACTTATTGGTTTTTAATGCAGTCAGATTTTGATGGTGATTTAACACCTCAATTGGAAGAAGGCATTGAACAGGTTGTTTTTAAAAATGAGGCAGAAGTTAAGTTAGCCCTAGAAAATACTTATGAAAATATTAAGTTGCTTTTTTAGTTTTTAGTTAAAAGTTTTTTATTTTGAATTCTATTCTTAATTCAATCAAACTCCCTTTACTTGGGAAATGGCAGGGGATAGGATTTTGGATATTAATCTTCATATAAGGATTTAATTTTTCTCTTCATTCAAATAAGAAATCCACGTTGCTTTGGTGTTTAAATTTTTTACTGATGAAGCATCGCTTACTTTTATCATTGTAATTTCTTCCGGATTTAATTTTTTGATTTGCAGATCCAAACGCGAATTTTCATCAGAAATATTTAATGAAACCAGATTTTTCCAAAAATTGACATTCATTTTTATGGGATGGCCGTTTTTGCCTTCAAAATTTGGCATCACAATGTTATTTTTTGCAGCAATGATGTTGTTTAATTCTTCCGGATTTAAAAGAGGAACATCAATAGGCGCTAAAATCACATCGAAATTGGAATTTATATTTTTTAACACTGTTTGAATTGTTGAAAATGAACCCAATTCAGGAGTCGGATTTACAATTGTTTTTATTTTTAATCCTTGATAATCGACAAAATCAGTTATTGCATCTTTTAACCAGGGAATCGCATCAAAATAATATTCGTTGTTGTAACCCAAACCAATATAAACTGTTTTTATTTTTGCTGATGAAATACGGCTTAACTGCTCTAAAATCCAAAAAGTGTGTTTGTATTTAAGTAAGCCTTTTGCAACGCCCATTCTTTCCGACTTCCCGCCGGCCAGCAACACAAAAACAGGTTCATTTTCCATAGTATTCTTTCAACAATTCCGAAGCAATGCTGATGGCGATTTCCTTTGGCGTAAATCCGCCGATATCCAAGCCAATCGGACAATGAACGGGAGAAATTCCGGGTTCGAAATTCAATTCCTTTTTGAGCAAATTATTGAATTTGTTTTTTTTGGTTTTACTGCCAATCAATCCAATATATTTCGTTTCCGAATGCAATGCCAACGCCGTTATTTCAAAATCAAGTTTATGGTCGTGCGTCATTATGGCAACGTAACAATTTGGTCCCCAATTGATAAATTGTTTATAAAAATCAAAATCGATATCAGTAAACGTAATGGATTTGTCGATTTCAATAGTGTTTTTCCAGTTTTCGCGGATATCCAGCAAAGTAATATTGAAAGGTGTGTTTTTTAAAACGTTGCACAATTCAATACCAATATGTCCGGCGCCAAAAAGATACAATTCGGGAGATTGATTCATAGGTTCAATAATTAATGCTACTTTACCGCCGCAACATTGCTCAAATTCCGGACCTAAAGTATAAGACAGTGCTCTTATTTTATTTTCTTTGATGGCAGAAACGGCTTCATCAATCACCTGAAATTCCAATTTGCCGCCGCCAATGGTGCCAAATATTTCTTTTTGTTTGGTGACAATCATTTTTGAAGCCACTTTACAAGGTGCCGATCCTAAAATTTTGGTCACCGTAACCAAAGCAACAGGTTGCTTTTTTATTTTAAACTCTTGCAATAATTCGAGCCAATTGTTCATTAAAATGTTTATTCGTTTATTTGTTTAATCGTTGAATTTTTAGGTGTTTTAATGTTGAATTTTTCAATTATTAAATTTTCCGCATAAATTCCCCCTTCGGGGGCTAGGGGGTCTAAACCAATCCGTAATCCGATAATGGCAAATTATAATATCTCTTTCCCTTTAATTTAAAAATGGCATTTACAATGGCCGGAGCTATTACAGGAACGCCGGGTTCACCAACACCTGTTGGGTTTTCGGTACTTTCAACAATTTCCACGTGAACTTTCGGAATTTCATTCATCCGTATCATTTTATAATCACTATAATTACTTTGCTCAATAGCACCATTTTTAGAGGTAATTTTACCGTAAAATGCCAAAGACATTCCAAAAATGGCAGCGCCTTCCATTTGCGCTTTTATCGTGTCTTTGTTCACTGTTTGTCCACAATCAATCACCGTATAAACATTGTGAACTTTCACTTTATTAAAAGCCATGGAAATTTCAACCACAGAAGCCACATAGGAATAAAAACTGTAATGAACCGACAAACCGTAAGCATGGCCTTCTGGTAGCGGTTTTCCCCAATTTGCATTTTTGGCAGCCAATTTTAGCACGTTTTTCAATCGTGCCGTATTGTATTTTATAGGATCTTCGGTTTCTTCGATGCGATCTTTGCCAATTAAATTCAGCCTAAATTCCAGCGGATCTTTCCCTGCGGCTACAGCCAATTCATCGGCAAAAACATTTTGTGAAAATCCGTGAGGAATGTTAATTACCGAACGCAACCAGCCAATTCTTACATGCGCAGGCGCTTGCCCGACTTCAATTTTCATATTTTTAATGTCAAATGGCACATTGGCAGCGCTTGAAATTTCCCATCCGGCTGCATAATCAACGCCAGGTGAAAAAGTGGAAACTATTGATGGCAGCGCAAAGCGATTCAGCCAACCTGTAACATTACCTTGCTTATCAAGCGACGCTTTTAAATATTGCGAACTTACCGTGTGGTAATAACCGTGTTTGATATCATCTTCTCTGGTCCAAACAATTTGAACCGGTGCATTGATTGCTTTTGAAATCGCAACGGCTTCCACCACATAATCGGGTTTCGATTTTCGTCCGAATCCGCCGCCCAAAAAAGTCACATTGATAGTCACCTTATCTTCGGGAGTTTCTAAATAATCAGCAACTTCTTTTCTGGCAGATTGCGGGTCTTGGGTTGGTGCCCAAACTTCGCAGGAATCACCTTGAACCCAAGCCACGGCATTTGGAACTTCCATAGGCGCGTGGGCCAAATGAGGCAATTGATAGGTGCTTTCCACAATTTTATGCGCATTTTTAAAAGCCTTAGTTACATTGCCCACATCTTTGCCAACTTTTCCTTGTTTGTGAACATTTTCGGTGATTTGTTTCATGTATTTTTCCGAATCATAACTTGCATTATCACCAAAATTCCATTCAATTTTTAAAGCTTCTTTTCCTTTAAAAGCGGCCCAGGTATTTGAGGCAATTACGGCGATACCGCCCAACGTTCCAAAAGGTTTTTCGATTCTCGGGATTTCAATCACATCAATAACGCCCGCTACCTTTAACGCGGCAGTTTTATCAAAAGATTTTACGGTGCCGAAAGTTACCGGGCAGCGTTGCATGGCCGCAAATTTCATATTTGGCAACCGTTTGTCCAATCCAAAAATGGCACTTCCGTTTGAATATTCTTCCGTATCAACTCCCCTTAATTTTTTTCCGATATACTTGAAATCTTTCGGGTTTTTATAGGTGAGTTCGGTTGGAACTTCCAAATTTTTGGCTATTTCAACCAAATCGCCATAGGCTATTTTTTTACCGCTTGAATGCAGTACATTATGGTTTTCGGCGGTACATTCAGTCACAGGAACTTTCCAGGTTTGCGCTGCTGCCGTAATTAACATGGCTCTTGCCATCGCGCCCATTTTTCGCATCGGTTCGTATAAATATCGGATACTTCTTGAACCATCGGTATTTTGATCGCCATATTTTGCGTCGCCAACGGCTTGTTGTACAATGACTTTAGTCCAGTCAGCATCCATTTCATCAGCAATAACCGAGGTTAAAGAAGTTCTTACGCCATTCCCCATTTCTGAACGGGAAGCGATTAAAATTAAGCTTCCGTCGGAATTTAACTGAACAAATAAATTTGGATTAAAATTAGTTAAATCTATATTTTCATCTTTTTCTTTATCTGAAAAAACGGAAGTATTGCAGGCTAAAATCAATCCGCCAGATGCCAAACCAACACTTTTTACGAAAGTTCTGCGACTTATATTTTTGATTGGATTCATAACTAGCCTTGTTTTTTAAGTTCAACAGTTCGGTGAATGGCATTTTTGATGCGTTGGTAAGTGCCACATCGACAAATATTGCCAATCATGGCTTCATTAATTTCTTCATCGGTTGGCTCGCTAATTTTATCAAGCAAAGCAGTTGCAGCAATCAATTGTCCCGGCTGACAAAATCCGCATTGTGGCACATTTAATGCCGTCCAAGATACTTGCAAGAGTTGCAAATTTTCTGAAACACCTTCAATAGTGATTACATTTTTGCCTTCTGCGGCAGAAACGGGGATCATACATGATTGTACCGGTGAATTGTCCAGCAAAACTTTACACGAGCCGCATACGCCAATACCACAGCCATATTTAGTGCCCGTAAGTCCAACAATATCTCTAATCGCCCAAAGCAAAGGCATTTCGGGAGCAACATCAATTTTGTGTTTTTCTCCGTTTATTTGAAGTGTAATCATTGTAATAGTTAGTTTTTGTTTGAGATTAACAAGGTAATAAATTTTTATTCAAGTTGAAAAGTTCAAAAGAAAAAAGAAAATAGCGATGAGAAAAAAGATTAATAATATCTAAAATTTGTGAATCGTAAATCTAAAATCTAAAATCTAAAATTCAAAATTTAAAATTTCTTTCACTTCCCCAGCTTTCATGTCGTTTATATGAATCGTCCCAACGCGAACTCTCACCAATCTTAAGGTTGGAAAACCCGCAGCGGCAGTCATTTTTCGAACTTGTCTGAATTTTCCTTCTGTTAAAATGATGGAAACCCAATTTGTTGGACCGTGGCGATTATCCCTTAATTTTTTTCCTCTTTCGGGCAGATTTGGAATTTCATTTAATTTATAAACGTTGCAAGGTTTTGTGGTATATTTTATCCCGCCAAAACCGATTTCCACACCGTTTTTTAGTGATTCCATGGCTTCAGAAGTAATGTCACCGTCAACTTCGGCAAAATATTCTTTTTCCACGTTGCTGCTTCTCACCAATTCACTCATATTCCCATCCGTTGTGAGCAATAAAAGTCCTTCCGATTTTTCATCCAATCGGCCGATGGCCATGATTTTTTCGGGAAACTGGTAAAATTCACCCAATAATTTTTTCTTGTGTTTGCTGATGTCATTGTTCGCAAACTGGCTCAAATAGCCAAATGGCTTGTAAATGATAAAATGCCGATGCGGTTGATTTTCGTTAGGATTTTCCATTTAAAATAGCGTAAACCAATGTTGCGGTAAGCGGTTGTCCGGCAGCTTTTTTTCTGATGTCATCGAAACTGAAACGGAAATCACAGCCATTTTTATAGTCGCTGCAACCGTAAGCGGTGTTTCCTTTTAAAATGGTTCCTTTGTGGCATTTCGGACAAGCAATTTTGTCGGGAACTTCGGTCGAACTTGGTTTTTTTGAAGTTTTCTTTTCTTCCAGCACCAAATTAAATTGTTTGTCAAAACGGATTAATCCTTCCGTTTCGCCATTTTCGGTTTTAAAACCTTTTAAATTGACGGTACATTTTTTTTGCAACAGGCGGATATATTGATTTTCTGATATTTTTTTGTCTCGGAAACTATATGGCAATCTGAAATCGCAGTCATTTTTAAATTCGCTGCAGCCATAAGCATTTTTTCCTTTGAGAATGTTTCCTTTGTTGCATTTCGGACATTTTTCTGAGGAGATGCCGGTTGAAATTACTGTATTTTTTTTCGGAGCAAGTTTGGCAGTTTCAGCGTGAAAAATATTCGCTGTTATTTTTTCGGACCTAACCTCGTACACCAAATGGTCTACCATATTTTTCATATTTTTAATGAAAGTTCCGGCATTGTAATTTCCTTTTTCAATTTCTTTCAATTGTTTTTCCCATTGTCCTGTTAATTCGGCCGATTTTAACAGTTCACTTTGGATGATATCAATCAATTGAATGCCCGTTTGGGTGGGTAAAATTTGCTTTTTATTGCGAATGATATACTGTCGTTTAAAAAGCGTTTCAATAATATTTGCACGGGTTGAAGGCCTTCCTATGCCATTTTCTTTCATCAGTTCGCGCAGTTCATCGTCATCAATTTGTTTGCCGGCAGTTTCCATGGCGCGAAGCAAGGTGGCTTCAGAAAATAAGTTGGGCGGTTTTGTCGCTTTCTCCAAAAATGAAGGTTCGTGCGGACCTTTTTCTCCTTTTACAAAATTTGGGAGAATGTCTGTTTCTAATTTTTCTGAAGTGCCACTTGAAAATACAACCCGCCAGCCTTTTTCCAGAATTTCTTTTCCCGTGGTTTTAAAAGTGACCTCAGCAGCAACACCAATAACAGCGGTGTTTGAAACGATACAGTCATCATAAAAAACGGCAATAAAACGTCTGGTAATAATATCATAAACCTGTTGTTGGCTGTATGGCAAATTACTTTGAACGCCGGTTGGAATGATTGCGTGGTGATCGGTTACCTTTTTGCTGTTAAAAACCAAAGGCGATTTCTTTATTTTTTTTTCCAATAAAGGCGAAGTCAAGGCTTGGTAATCGGTCAGGTTTTTTAGAATTCCCGGAACTTTCGGATACACGTCGTCGGGCAAAAATGTGGTGTCAACCCTTGGATAGGTGACCACTTTTTGTTCGTACAATTTTTGCACAATTTTTAGGGTTTCATCGGCAGAAAAATCGAACTTGTTGTTGCAATAAACCTGCAATCCGGTTAAATCGAATAGTTTTGGTGCGTTTTCTTTTCCTTTTTTCTTGGTGACGGAAACAATTTCAAAATCACTTTCTTTTACCTTGTTTGCCAGCAATTCACCGTCTTCCTTTTTTTGAAATCGGCCTTCTTCACAATTAAAAAGCGTTTCCCGATAAAGCGTTTGCAGTTCCCAATATGGTTGCGGCACAAAATTTTCAATTTCCTTAAACCGATTTACCACCATCGCCAATGTGGGCGTTTGCACGCGTCCAACGGATAAAACCTGTTTGTTTCCGCCGTGTTTTAAGGTGTATAATCGGGTGGCGTTCATTCCCAAAAGCCAGTCGCCGATGGCTCTTGAAAATCCGGCATAATATAAATTGTCGTAGTTTTCCGAAGGTTTTAAATTGTCAAATCCTTCTTTGATGGCTTCCGTAGTTAAAGAGGAAATCCACAAACGTTTAACTTCTCCTTTGTAATTTGCCTGCTGAATGACCCAGCGCTGAATCAATTCTCCTTCTTGCCCGGCATCCCCGCAGTTGATGATTACACTGGCTTTGTCGAACAGACTTTTAACAATGTTGAATTGTTTTTTGATGCCGATATTGTCCACCACCTTGGTTTCAAACTTTTCGGGTAGCATGGGCAAGTTGTTCAAATCCCAGCTTTTCCAGTGCGGTTTATAATCGTTGGGTTCAAACAAAGTGCATAAATGTCCGAATGTATATGTAACTGCATAACCATTCCCCTCAAAATATCCGTCGTGTTTGGTGTTTGCGCCTAAAACGGCAGCAATTTCACGCGCAACACTTGGCTTTTCGGCAATGCATACTTTCATTTATAGTTGTTTTAAGGACCCGCAAAATACTCATTTTTGCGGTCACAGTGGTTGTTAAAGTAAGATTGATTTTGAATTTTTTTGTTTAGTACAATTTGCATTAGGGATTGCAGTGGAAATACTTTTTGGCGATTTTTTTTCGCCAAAAAGATTGAAACGTAAAGCCCGACCCGCCAGCTGGCGGAGAATGCCCAATAAAAAGTAGGGCAGGCCCAAAATATTGATTGAATGATTCCTTTTTTAGCCGCTTTTGGATTATTTGCTCATAGGAAACATTTATATTTGTGGATATTTAATTTACAAATGATGAAAAAAGCACTCAAAGAAATAAAACTGGGTTACGGATTGGGGAACCTGAAATTTGGAATGACCAGAAAAGAAGTGGAATTAATGCTGGGAAAACCTTCATTTATCGACAAATATTCGCATTCCGATTCTAAAAAGGACTTGACGGAATCATGGCAATATGACGAGTTGTTGTTATCGCTGAGTTTCGATGAAGAAGAAGATTGGCGGTTAATTATGATTTCCGTAAATGATGAATTTTACGAATTGGAAGGAAAAAGTTTAATCGGTTTGTTTCAGGAAGGTTTGATCAAAGAATTGGACGAAATGGATTTGGGGGAATGGAGTCTTGAAGATTGTTCGGAAGATGATACCGAAGACCAAAAAGTGATTGAAATTGAGGAAAAATCGATCAATTTTTGGATCAATGACGGTGTTTTGGATGAAATTCAGTGGACACCTTTTTTTATTGATGATGACACGATTGATTGGCCTGAATAACATTTGAGGATTCAACAAAAGCCCTTTTTAAAAACAAATGATTAGAACTGTTACCTTAGAAGATGCCCAGGAAATAGCTGAGATTTACAACTATTTTGTGCTTAATTCTTGTGTTACTTTTGAGGAATTTGAAGTTAGCATTGATGAAATGCGCGGAAGAATTGAAGCTGTAAATTTGAAATTTCCTTGGCTGGTTTTTGAAAAGGACAGTGAAATTTTAGGTTATGCTTATGCAACTATGTGGAAACCAAGATCGGCCTATAAACATACCGTGGAAAGCACGGTTTACTTAAAAAAGACAGCGACAAAAAACGGAATTGGTTCGCTGCTTTACGCAGCATTGATTGAACAACTTACAGATTTGGGTTTTCACGCTGTTATTGGCGGAATTTCACTTCCCAATGATGCGAGTATCGCTTTGCACGAAAAATTCGGATTTGAAAAAATTGCGCAATTTAAAGAAGTGGGTTATAAATTTAATAAATGGATTGATGTTGGTTATTGGGAATTGTTAATCAACAAAAAAAGTATTTAAAACATTATATAATCGGACAATTTTTAGTGTGCCGATTAACGTGAGCAGAATATTTGCGCACAAAATTCGATTTTACTCCAGGAGTTTCTATTAAATATTTAAAAAGGGTTTCCGACTTTTCATTAAATGAAATTTGGCTAGAAAAATCCTTTATACAATGAAAAAAGTGAAGTTAAAATAATTAAGATACCTACAGCAATTGTCATTACTTTTCTCGGTACTTTTTTAGTGACAAAAGCACCCAGCGGCGCAGCGATTGTTCCGCCAATAATTAAACCCAAAATTATTTGCCAGCTTTGAATTCCTGTAAAATAAATCAGGATTCCTGCGCTAAAAAAAGTAACAAAAAATTCAGCTGTATTCACTGTTCCTATAATAATGCTGGGCGTATTTCCTTGCTTAATTAAGTTGGAAGTCACAATGGGTCCCCAGCCGCCGCCGCCAATGGCATCTAAAAATCCGCCAAAAAGTGCATACAGTGAGGCGTTTTTTAAATTGGCTTTTGTGTTAACGGTTTTTTTAAACGCTTTTCTTAAAATAACAAAACCAAGTATAATTAAATATGCATTTATAAATGGTTTGATGGTTTTTCCGTCTACCACATCACCAAGCAAATAAGCGCCAATTGATGAGCTTATAACGCCTGGAATTATAAGTTTTATAAATAATTTTTTGTCAAAATTGCCAAAGCGCATATGAGATAATCCGGAGACGCCTGTTGTAAATACTTCTGCCGTATGGACTGCTGTTGATGCTAATTTTGGTGAAAGTCCGAAACCCAATAAAATGGAATTGGAGGTTACTCCATATGCCATTCCTAAAGCTCCATCTACAATTTGAGCTAAAAATCCAGCTAAAAGAAACCAATAAAACGTTTGGTCAAACAATAAATCTTTTTCGGAGGCTTCCGGTAAATATTTAATAAGGATTACAGAAATCAGTAAAATTTTTAGGGAGACAATTACGATTGAGATGTGGCTTATTTTTAACCTTTCCATTATTTCCGATTTTTATCTGGCATCATTGTTTGAAGAATTGTAAAAATTCCCATGCTATTTCTGTTGCTAAATTTGGAGACAAATATATATAATATACTATTCCTACCAAATTAATATGATATAAAAATAAAAAAATTAAAGTTTTTCTAAATCTGTTATTGATTTATTCAGAATTGGCAGCATTTCATTGCGCAATTGAACAAACAATTTTCTTATTTTACAAGAAACTTCATCTGTACAATCTTCACATTTTTCATAAAAATAAAATGAAACACAAGGAATTAAAGCGATAGGGCCATCAACAATCCTTATTATTTCGGCTACCGTAATTTCATTTGGGTCTTTTAAAAATTTATATCCGCCCTCAGCGCCACGCACACTCTTTAAAATTTTATTTTGCCTTAATTCACGAAGAATATTTTCAAGAAACTTGTAGGGAATTTTTTCATTTTCTGAAATTATTTTTGCAGAAATTGGTTTTCCGTCACCATTTTCATAAAGAAACAATAGTGTTTTAATGGCATATTTTACTCTTTTTGACAACATAGTCTTTCTTTTTTTAATAATGTTGAACTACTGAATTCTGACCGATTTCAATATTTTTCATTAAAATTCTTAACATTGTTTTATTTAAAACACCTTATAAACAGGCAATTTTAAATGCGCCGATTCATAATAAGGAGAATTTTTGTACACAAAATCCAACTGCGCTTCAGCACTTTCGGCAAAATCTTTATCTGTTAACATTTTCTGATGCAGCAATGCTTTTATGGCCGGATTTTCCTGTAACAACTTCTCTGCAATATCCTCAAAAACATAGGAAGAAAAGTATTCTTTTTGATCTAAAATGGTGTCAAAGAAATTCCAGTTAAAGAAGGAATCTGTTGCTTCGGCTTCCAAGGTTTCTATGATATATCGAACGCCATTTTGCTGTGTGGGAATATAAATATCGCCTTTTTGAAATGTTACCTTTTTGGTTTCGGCAAGAACTTCGGTTTTAGAATGGATATAATGCCCTTCAAAAGATTTTGTGCTTGTTTTATAATCTTTAATGTGTTGCTCTTCAACAATTATTGCGGTGTCATTTTTGAAAATGGTAAATTCAATATTGTTGTCAGTTAAACGTTCCGAAACTTTCTGCCAGCCTTGTTTTAAAATATAGGCTTTTGGGATTTTTATTTCCTTTGACGGAATATAATTGTTGAAATATTTTACAGGTTTTGTGTAGGGTTTTGTGCGGTCATAAAACAAACGTTTGCCGTTGGTCACTTTACTGTCGATATAACTTCCTTCATAACCTTTAAATTGTAAAGTTGTATAATTGTTTTTATCGAGTTCAAAAGAAATGGGATAGGTTTTTTTTGCCAAAATTTTCGCCACTGCATTTAGGCGAAGTTCTTTAATTTCAGTACCTTTTTCAGTGGTGAAATCAATTGCAGATTCCAAAAAACTGTAGGTTTCCTCAACCCTTTGTTTGTAGGGTTTTAGCATATGGGTTTCTACCATCATTCCCAAAGTGTTGAACAAAGTTGTATAGCCAGTTGAATATCTCGGATTGTCGAAAAACTGGCTAAAACCTGCTTCCGGCGTTGTTCCCCAAACATTTACGTAAGGGGTAATAATGGTGTTTTTTTTCAGCAACGATGCTTCTATGTTGGGTCTCATTATATTTTCAATAAAATTGCCCAAGTCGTTTCCCAAGTTATTGTGTTGCGTAAATAAATGGGTGATGCCATATTGGTAATCGGCGCCGTTGCTCACGTGATTGTCGATAAAAAGATCAGGTTTCACCAAATGAAAAATTTCAGCAAAAGATTTGGCATTTTTTGAGTCGGCTTTGATAAAATCCCTGTTCAAATCATAATTTTGGGCATTTCCCCGAAATCCGTATTCTTTCGGACCGTTTTGGTTTGCACGGGAAAAACTGTTTCTGTTTAAAGCGCCGCCAATATTGTAGACAGGAATTACGGCCAAAACCACATTTCCTAATTTTTTAAGCTGGTTTTTATCTTGAACGATGTCTCTTAACAACATCATACTAGCATCAACACCGTCAGATTCTCCTGGATGAATGGCATTGTTGATTAAGATGATGTTTTTTTTGCTGCCGTGAATTTTACTGAAATCGAATTCTTTTGATGCGTTAAAAACCACCAGATGCAATGGAAATCCGCTGTCGGTTTCGCCCATTTCCAACAAAGAAATTTCCGGATACGCAGCGGCCAAATCTTTGTAAAATGCAATGGTTTCCTGATAAGTGGCCGTTTCCGTTCCCTTTGATTTTTCGAATACAGTCGTGAAATCTTTCTCTGTTTTTTGGGCAGAGATCGAACCTGAAAAGAATGTGATTATTGCTAAAAATAGGTATTTTTTAAGGTGCATTATTACAATTTTTTCGGAACACTTTCAGGGACAAAACCTGAAATATCGCCGCCATTTCGTAAAACATCGCGCACAATGCTCGAGCTTATAAATGAGGTGTCGGCCGAGGTTAGTAAAAATACCGTTTCAACGGTCGATAATTTTCTGTTGGTTTGGGCAATTGCTTTTTCAAACTCAAAATCCGCCGGATTCCGCAAGCCCCTTAAAATAAAATGAACGTCTAATTTTTTGCAGAAGTCGATGGTTAGGCCAGTATAGGTTTCCACTTTTATTTTTGGTTCATTGGCATAATGTTTTTTGATAAAACTAACCCGTTCTTCAAGAGAAAACAGGTAGGCTTTTTCGGTATTTACGCCAACCGCAATAATAATTTCAGCGAATAAAGGCAATGCTCTATTTATGATGTCAACGTGGCCTAAAGTAATTGGATCAAATGATCCCGGGAAAATTGCTTTTTTCATGAGTTTTTGCTTAATGCCATTTCTATGGCGTTATGAAAAAGTGCTGGTAAACTAATGCCTGCGGCTTCTGCTTGTTGCGGAATTAAACTTGCCGTTGTCAATCCGGGTACGGTATTCATTTCCAAAAAATAAGGTTCGTCATTGACCAAAATATATTCAGACCGTGAAAAACCGCTCATATTTAAAATTTCATATACGTGAGCAGCGATTTTTTCTAATTTTTGGTGAATTTCATCTGAAATTCTGGCAGGCGTAATTTCTTGGGATTTCCCCAAATATTTGGCTTCATAATCGAAAAACTCATTTTCACTGATAATTTCTGTCATAGGAAGCACTTTTATTTTTCCTTCATACTCTAAAACACCAATGGTAATTTCTGGTCCGTCCAAAAAGGCTTCAATTAAAATTTGTGAATCTTCCTTGAAAGCTTTTTCTATGGCGGGAATCATTTCCGCAGCCGTTTTTGCCTTGGAAATTCCAAAACTGGAACCGGCGTTGTTGGGTTTTACAAAACAAGGCAAACCCACTTTTGCAATTATTTCATCCACATTTATGTCATCGCCTTCATTTAAAAAGTAAGAAACAGCGGTTTTTATGCCATATTGCTTCACCACGCTTAAACAATCACGTTTGTTAAAAGTCAGCGCCATCTGATAAAATGGCGCTGAAGTATGTTTAAGTCCGATCAGTTCAAAATACGCCAAAATAGTTCCGTCTTCACCAGGATTTCCGTGAATGGCGTTAAAAACACAGTCGAAATTAATTTTTTTTCCGTTAATTTCTGTTGAAAAATCGTGTTTGTTTATGGGGAATTCGTTTCCATCATCATCAACAAGCACCCATTTTTCCTTAAGAATATGAATTTTGTAGGTATTGTATTTTTCTTTTGAAATGTTTTGATAAACAACTTCGCCGCTTTTTAGGGAAATTTCAACTTCCGAAGAGTATCCGCCCATTATGATGGCAATATTTTTTTTCATTTTGTGTTTACTTATGTTTACTAAGTTGAAATACAAACTTACAGATTAAAAGTTATAAGTTAAATATTAAAAGTTAAAAGTTCAAGCTAAACAAGGCAACAACTAAACAATTAAACATTAAAACAAATAAACAATAAAAAAGTATCTTTGCACAAAATCAAAAAACGGGAATATGAGTTTTTTTAAATTTATTGGATCTAAAGTGTTTTTTAAGCAATTGCTGATGGCTTTTGTTGGCTTATTGGTATTGATTATTTTTAGTGTGTTTTGGTTAAATTTTTCAACCAACCACAATCAAAAAATTGAAGTTCCCAACTTGTCTAAAATGAGTTTGGAAGAAGTTGAACAAACTTTGGACGACTTGGATTTGAACTGGGAAGTAATAGACTCTGCAAGTTTTAATGCCGATTTCCCAAATAAATCGGTGATTGAACAAAGTCCGGAAGCTGGTGATTTTGTGAAGGAAAACAGAAAAATTTATTTGACTTTGAATCCGTCTGGATACAAAGATGTTGAAATACCTGATTTTTACGGCAAAACAAAAAGACAAGCCGTTTCACAATTAACAGCTATTGGTTTTAGAATAAGCACACAGGAAATTTATGTGAAAGACATTGCAAAAGACGTGGTAAGAGGCTTAATATTTAATGGAAAAGATTTAAAAAACGGCGATAAAATTCCGCAAGATTCAGAACTTATTTTAAAATTGGGCGATGGAAATGAGGGCGGAATGCAAATGGATAGTTTACAAACTTCTGAAGAAGTAATTATAGAATGAAAACAGAAGACATAGACGAATTAGAGAAAGAAGAATTTTACGAACATTACCGATTTGTTGCAAGCGAAGGCCAGGAACCATTGCGGGTGGACAAATATTTAATGAATTTCATAGAATATTCTACGCGCAACAAAATTCAGCAGGCGGCAAAAGCAGGGAATATATTGGTGAATGACATTGCTGTAAAATCGAATTACAAGGTAAAAGCAAAAGATGTTGTTCGTGTTGTTTTGGCGCATCCGCCACACGAAAATTTATTGGTTGCAGAAGATATTCCTTTGGATATTTTATTTGAAGATGATGAGGTGATTGTGGTAAATAAACCTGCCGGAATGGTGGTGCATCCCGGTCACGGAAATTATAGCGGCACTTTGGTGAACGGATTGATTTACCATATTGAAAATTTACCGACAAACTCCAATGAACGTCCGGGTTTGGTGCATAGAATTGACAAAGATACCAGCGGATTGTTAGTGGTTGCAAAAACCGAATATGCGATGGCACATTTGTCCAAACAATTTTTCGAAAGAACCACAGAGCGTTTGTATTACGCTTTGGTTTGGGGAAATATTGATGAGGAAGAAGGAATAATTGAAGGAAATATAGGCAGAAGTTTAAAAAATCGCTTGCAAATGGATGTTTTTCCAACCGGCGAATTTGGCAAACCTGCAATTACCCATTATAAAGTGCTGGAACGTTTTAGTTATGTTACTTTAATTCAGTGCAAATTGGAAACCGGAAGAACGCACCAAATTAGGGCGCATTTGAAACATATTGGTCACACACTTTTTAATGATGAACGCTACGGCGGCGATATTATCTTAAAGGGAACTACGTTCACCAAATACAAACAATTTGTTGAAAATTGTTTTAAAACATTGCCAAGACAAGGTCTTCACGCAAAAACATTGGGTTTTCAACATCCAATTACCAAAGAATTTTTACAGTTTAATTCTGAAATGCCGGAAGACATGCAATTGTGTCTAGAAAAATGGCGTTCCTACACCATAAATCAGAAGGAATAATATGAAGGAATTTGATGTTGAAAACTGGAACAGAAATGCGCAATACCAATTTTTTAAAACGTATGAAGATCCTTTTTTTAATATTACCGCCAATTTAGATGTCACCAATCTTTACAAATACTGTAAACAAAATAATTTGTCGTTTTCTTTGGCATGTTTGCATGTTGCTTTAAAATGTGCCAATGATATAACCGAATTTAAACTGCGTTTAAAAAACGATAAAGTTTACGTTTTTGAAACGGTAAATATTGGTTCCACGGTTTTAAATGACGATTTTACTTTTTCGTTTTACAATTTTGAGTATCAGAAAACAATGGCTGAATTTGATGTAAAAGGCAAAATAGTGCTCGAAAACCATAAAAATGGCATTGTGTTTAATGCTCAGGTTGACCCATTGGGAATTATTCATTGTTCCACAATTCCTTGGATTTCTTTTACCGGATTTAAACATGCAAGAAATGGTGATGAAGGCGTGCAGGGAATTCCAAAATTGGTATTCGGCAAAATATTTACAGAAAATGAGTTCAAAAAAATCCCTTTTTCGGTGGAAGTTCATCACGCATTGGTGGACGGTTATCATGTAGGAATGCTCTATGAAAAAATGCAAAAATTCATCAATGAACTTGGTTAAAGAATCATTATTTCGATAATAATTGATAAAAAAGCCAATATTTATATATTAATTTTTAATTTTAAGAAATCATTTAAAAATCTTTAAACCTAAAATTGCTTGGTTGAATGACATTTCAGCTAAAAAATCACAAAAAAATAAGAAATGAAAATAGTAATATCACCTGCCAAATCATTGGATTATGAAACGCCAATTCCTACAAAGCAATTTACGCAAGGGATTTTTTTGGAGGAAGCCGCAAAAATAAATAACGTTTTAATAAAGAAATCCCCAAAACAGCTTTCAGCATTGATGGGTATTTCCCCAAATTTAGGCGAATTAAACTGGCAACGCAACCAGGAATGGGCATTGCCATTTAATTTGGAGAATTCCCGCCAGGCCATTTTCGCTTTTAAAGGCGAGGTTTATGTTGGATTGGATGCTTATTCTTTGTCGCTAAAAAAACTGGATCTGCTTCAAAATAAATTGAGAATCTTGTCTGGACAATATGGTTTGTTGAAACCTTTTGATTTGATGCAGCCTTATCGTTTAGAAATGGGAACCAAGTTAAAAGTGGCGAATAAAGAGAATTTATACCGATTTTGGGGCGATAAAATTACTGAAGAATTGAATAAGGAACTTGCGGAAAATGAATTGTTTATCAATCTGGCAAGCGCAGAGTATTTTAAAGCGGTAAAACCAGCATTGTTGAAAGTTCCAGTAATTACGCCCGTTTTTAAGGATCTAAAAGACGGAAAATTAAAAATCATTGCTTTTTTTGCCAAAAAAGCCAGAGGCTTAATGGTGCGTTTCATTATTGATCACCAAATTGAAACCTTGGATGGTTTGAAAAATTTTAATGAGGAAGGCTATGCTTTCGACTCAAATTTATCCTCAGCAAATGAGTTGGTTTTTACGCGATAAATATAGATTTTTTTTAATTTGTATTGATTTTTTATATAAGTTTGCGCCAATGTTTAACGCAGCCAAGACAGAAGTACGATTTTTAGCATCTAACTTGTATGTTTGCAGGTCTTTAAAACACAAAATTATTAAAAAATATAACGAAGAATTAAGCCTTTTAATGACTTCATTTAACCACATTTTAAAGTTATTCAATCCGTTGAAAGTTGTTCGGCTTGAAAAAAATTATTTAGTATTAAGAGTATAGATATAACATTACTTTTTTGAACTTAATATGAGTCTAAAATGACTACCTTATTAACTGTAAAATTAAAATACTAAATGAACACAAAATATATCGACTTAATTAGCCAAACTTTCGATTTTCCGCAAGAAGAGTTTTTTGTTGACTCCAATAAAAACTTACATTTTCATGATATTGACACCATGAAATTGGTTGAAGAATTTGGAACGCCTTTAAAATTTACCTTTTTACCAAAAATTAGCGAAAATATTCAAAAGGCAAAATCAATGTTTGAAAAAGCAATGCACAAACATAAGTATAAAGCCAAATATCGTTATTGCTATTGCACTAAAAGTTCCCATTTTAAACACGTTTTGGATGAAGCTTTAAAAAATGACATTCATATTGAAACCTCTTCAGCCATTGATATTGACATTGTTGAAAACTTAAAGTCGGAAGGTAAAATAACCGATAAAACGTATATTCTTTGCAATGGTTTCAAAAGAGATGAATACATTACAAACATTCAAAGATTGATCAATAGCGGACATAAAAACTGCATTCCTATTATCGACAATTATGAAGAAATAGGATTGCTTACAAACGGATTAAAAAAGAAAATAAACATAGGAATACGGATTGCTTCCGAAGAAGAGCCGAAGTTCGAATTTTATACTTCACGTTTGGGAATTGGCTATAAAAATATTGTTGATTTTTACCGACGAGAAGTAAAAGACAATCACAAAGTGAACCTAAAAATGTTGCATTTCTTCATCAATACTGGTATTAAAGACAATGCCTATTATTGGAATGAGTTGAGCAAATGTTTGAAGGTTTACATCAGTTTGAAAAGAATTTGTCCAGGTTTGGACAGCTTAAACATCGGTGGCGGATTTCCAATAAAAAATTCTTTGGCATTCAATTACGATTATGAGTATATGGTTGACGAAATTATCAGCCAAATAAAAGAAGCTTGCGAAGATGCAGAGGTACAGGTTCCACATATATTTACGGAGTTTGGAAGCTATACGGTAGGAGAGAGCGGAGGCGCCATTTATAAAGTGTTATATCAAAAAAAGCAAAACGACAGAGAACGATGGAATATGATAAATTCGTCATTTATCACCACTTTACCTGACAGTTGGGCTATAAATAAACGATTTATTTTATTACCTTTAAACCGTTGGAATGATGTTTATGAACGGGTATTGTTAGGCGGTTTAACTTGTGACAGTGATGATTATTACAATTCAGAACAACATATAAACGCCATTTATTTGCCAGTTTATAAAGAAGAAAAGCCACTGTATTTAGGGTTTTTTAATACAGGCGCTTACCAGGAATCAATAGGAGGTTATGGCGGTTTGCAGCATTGCTTGATTCCGCAGCCAAAACATATTATTATATCAAAAGATAACGAAGGTAAATTAGAATTTAAAGTGTTTAAAGAAAAACAAACAGCAAGCGATTTTTTAAAAATATTAGGTTATGAATAAAAGAACTTACGCGGGGATATCTGAACAATATGCCAAAATTGATACTTCAAAAATAGTATTGATTCCTGTTCCTTATGACGGAACAAGCACTTGGCAAAAAGGTGCCGACAAGGGACCTGAAGCTTTTTTGAATGCTTCAGTAAATATGGAACTTTACGATATTGAAACTGATTCTGAAGTTTATAAAAACGGCATTTATTTAGCAGAGGCCGTAACAGAAAATTCTTCACCCGAAAAAATGGTTGCCGCAGTTCATGCTGTGACCAAAACATTTATCAGAAAAAATAAATTTGTTACTATTTTTGGCGGCGAACATTCCGTTTCTATCGGAACAATCAGAGCTTTTAACGAATGTTTCAATGACTTAACGGTGGTTCAAATTGATGCGCATGCCGATTTAAGAAAAGAATATAACGGATCAAGTTGTAACCATGCCTGCACCGCTTATGAAGCCAGCCAGAATACAAATCTCATTCAGGTAGGAATTCGCAGTATGGACATTTTGGAAAAAAGTGTGATGGATCCGGATAAAATATTTTTTGCCCACGAAATGGCCATCGACGATTATTGGATGGAAAATGCCATTGATTTAATGGGAAAAAATGTATTTATCACTTTTGATTTGGATGCTTTAGATCCTTCATTGATGCCATCAACAGGAACGCCTGAGCCAGGAGGATTGCTTTGGTATGAAACCCTGGATTTTTTGAAAAAAATATTCAAGGAAAAAAATGTGGTAGGTTTCGATATTATGGAACTTTGTCCAAATGAAAAAGATAAATCATCCGATTTTTTAGCCGCTAAATTGTACTATAAAATGCTTAGTTACAAATTTGACAATACGGAAGATGCTGATTACGGAAATGAAAGCGGTTTTAAAGAACCAAATAATAAAACCACAAAATTCGAAGACGAAGAATATGACTAATAAAGGAGCAATTTCCCAATTTATTGAAAAGTATTACCTGCATTTTAATTCCGCTGCATTGGTTGATGCCGCAAAAGGCTATGAAGATCAGTTGGCTGGTGGTTCAAAAATGTTGGTTTCTTTGGCTGGCGCTATGAGCACTGCTGAAATAGGCAAAGTATTTGCGGAGATTATCAGACAAGATAAAGTGCAAATTATTTCTTGCACCGGAGCAAACCTGGAAGAAGATGTGATGAATTTAGTGGCCCATTCCCATTACAAAAGAGTTCCAAACTACAGAGATTTAACCCCGCAAGATGAATGGGATTTAATGGAAAAAGGATTGAACAGGGTTACCGATACCTGTATTCCTGAAGAAGAAGCTTTCAGAAGATTGCAAAAACATATTTTCAAAATTTGGAAAGATGCAGAAGACAAGGGAGAACGATTTTTTCCGCATGAATTTATGTACAAATTGTTGCTTTCGGGTGTATTGGAACAATATTATGAAATTGACCCAAAAAACAGTTGGATGATTGCTGCTGCTGAAGCCAATTTACCAATGGTGGTTCCGGGTTGGGAAGACAGTACCATGGGAAATATTTTTGCTTCCTATGTGTTAAAAGGAGAACTTAAAGCAAGTACCGTAAAATCGGGCATTGAATATATGACTTTCTTGGCCGACTGGTATACCGAAAATTCTAAATCCGGTATTGGATTTTTCCAAATAGGCGGAGGAATTGCAGGAGATTTTCCTATTTGTGTAGTGCCAATGTTATACCAAGATTTAGAACGTACAGACACGCCATTTTGGAGTTATTTCTGTCAGGTTTCAGATTCTACCACAAGTTACGGATCGTATTCAGGTGCGGTTCCAAATGAGAAAATAACTTGGGGAAAATTAGACATCAATACCCCGAAATTTATTATAGAATCAGACGCAACCATTGTTGTGCCGTTAATTTTCGCGTATTTGTTAAATATGTAATTGCAGTTTATGAAAAGAGTTATAGTAGATTATAGTAAATTAACGAGTGAAATATTGGACTTGTTGGTGGAGAAATTCCCGACAGGATACGGATACAAAGACATTATTACCTTTAAAAATGCCAAAGGAGAAACCGTTAGAGCTGTAGAAGTTAGTTATGAAGATACCATATATCTTGTTAAAATAAGTTTGAAACTGGAAGAAACCATGGAAGACTATGATGCAGAGGAAGACAATTTTGATGATGTATTTGACAGTGATATTGAAGATATTGCCGATGAAGAAAGTGAAGATGAAGAGCTGGATTAGTTCAATGCTTTAAAATAATTCAAGCATAAAATTTAGAAAATGATAAAAGAAAACCCGCAATTTGCGGTTTTTTTTTAAATATTAGTTGTATTTGCCTTCTTGGCCCAATTCTTTTACCAATTCATAATAAACAATAGCCCTGTATTTATTTCTGTTTGATTTTCCTACCTTTTCAATGACATTTTCAACTGCGTGGTCTAATTTCGGACTGTCAGGCAAGCCCAGTTTTTTCATTAAAAAATTTTTTTTCAAAGTTTCAAGCTCCTTTTTATCAGAACCTGATACAGTTTCAGCATCTGGTTTGTAAATTGAAGGCCCTAAGCCTTTTGTTACTTTTGTCAATAAATCGGCATCAAATTTAAGACCCAATTTTTTCATTTCACTTTGATAAAGTGCAATTTTTTCATCGAATTTACTCATGATTACAATTTTTTAAATTAAAAATAGAATTCTCTATCTAAAGTTAAAAAATATTATCGATAAAACATAAATATTTACTAACAATCTGATATGTTTACGCTTACAGCTAAACCACCTTCCGAAGTTTCTTTGTATTTTGAATTCATGTCTTTTGCCGTTTCCCACATGGTTTCAATCACCTTGTCTAAAGGGACTTTGGCATTTAAAGCATCAGATTCCAATGCAAGCTCAGCCGCATGAATGGCTTTTATGGCACCCATAGCGTTGCGTTCAATGCAAGGAATTTGAACCAAACCGCCGATTGGGTCGCAAGTCAATCCCAAATGATGTTCCATAGCAATTTCACTGGCCATAAGTACTTGTTCCGGACTTCCGCCAAGCAATTCGGTCAATGCGCCTGCTGCCATTGCAGATGATACGCCAATTTCTGCCTGACAACCGCCCATAGCCGCTGAAATGGTGGCGCCTTTTTTAAAGATGCTTCCAATTTCTCCGGCAACCAATAAAAATTGCTTCACGTGTTCAAAATTTGCCTGATGGTTTTCAATCACCATATAATACATTAAAACAGCAGGAATCACACCTGCGCTTCCGTTTGTTGGCGCAGTGACAACCCTTCCCAATGAGGCATTTACTTCATTAACGCTTAGAGCCAAACAACTTACCCATTTTAATATTTCACGAAATTTCACTTCGGTTTTTCGGATGCTTTGCAACCATTCGGCAGGAGAATTATAGACAAAATCAACATGTAATTTTTCATGGATGTCAAAAGCGCGGCGTCTCACATTCAAGCCGCCCGGAAGCGTTCCCGACGTGTGGCAGCCAATATACATACATTCGAGCATCGTGTCCCAAATGCGGTTAATTTGATGGTCAATTTCCTGGTCGCTTCTTAGCGATCTTTCATTTTCCAATACAATTTCCGATATTTTTAAATTTTCCTGTTTACAATAAAGCTCCAGTTCCTTGGCTAATTGTATGGGGTAGGGAAATGTTTTATGGATTTTAATGTTTGCTTTGGCGTGAATCAATTCTTCTCGAACCACAAATCCGCCACCAATGGAATAATAGGTATCCGATGATATTTCCTTTCCATTTTCAAAGGCTCTAAATTTTATGCCGTTTGCGTGAAATGGCAAAAATTCCCTATTGAAAATAATGTCTGCTTCTGGGTTAAAATCAATTGTTTGAGCGCCCCCAAAACTTATTTTTTTATAGGTTTGGATGTCATTTGTGATGGGAATGATTTCATCCGTAGGAATGGTTTCAGGATCTTCTCCCGCCAATCCCAACAATATCGCCAAATCAGAAGCATGGCCTTTTCCGGTTAATGAAAGCGATCCGTATAAATCGGCCTTTATGGAAGTAACTCTGGTAAAATTAGCCTCTTTTTTAAGGTGATTGATCCATCTTTCCGCAGCGCGCCACGGACCCAAAGTATGAGAACTGGAAGGACCGATTCCTATCTTTAACATATCAAAAATCGAAATACACTCCATTTTTACCGTTTTTTATAAAAGTATGCAAAGATAAAGCATTGTTGAATATCCTTATCATTTTTAAAAAATTTATACTGTTTTAGGCGGATTCAGTGACAAATTCAGAAGGTGTTCTAGCTTAATTATGACAACTTGACATAATTTTTGTAATGGCATAATCATTGAATACCGTAAATCAGAGTTTAAAAAACAAAAAAATTAATAGCATAAAGTCATGGGAAAAATTATAGGAATAGATTTAGGAACAACCAATTCATGTGTATCCGTAATGGAAGGAAATGAGCCAGTGGTAATTCCTAATGCAGAAGGAAAAAGAACAACGCCTTCTATTGTGGCATTTATTGAAGGTGGAGAAAGAAAAGTGGGTGATCCTGCAAAGCGTCAGGCTGTTACAAATCCTTTAAAAACAGTTTATTCAATTAAGCGTTTTATGGGGAACAAATATTCTGAATCTAAAATGGAAGCAGAGCGCGTACCTTATAAAGTGGTGAAAGGAGATAATGATACGCCTCGTGTTGATATCGACGGAAGATTGTATACCCCACAAGAAATATCAGCAATGATTCTTCAAAAAATGAAGAAAACTGCTGAAGATTATTTAGGAACAGAAGTAACGGAAGCCGTTGTGACGGTGCCAGCTTATTTTAACGATGCCCAACGCCAAGCCACTAAAGAAGCCGGGGAAATTGCCGGATTAAAAGTGAGCCGTATTATCAACGAGCCTACTGCAGCGGCTTTGGCTTATGGTTTGGACAAAAAAGGAATTGATCAAAAAATTGTTGTTTTCGACTTTGGTGGAGGAACGCATGATGTTTCTATACTAGAATTGGGTGATGGTGTTTTTGAAGTATTGTCAACTGATGGTGATACGCATTTAGGTGGTGATGATATTGACCAAAAAATTATTGACTGGTTGGCAGCAGAATTCAATGCTGAAGAAGGCATTGATTTGCGTAAAGATCCAATGGCTTTGCAACGTTTAAAAGAAGCGTCTGAAAAAGCAAAAATTGAATTGTCATCATCAGCAACAACTGAAATTAACTTGCCTTATGTTACTGCTACCGCAAGTGGCCCAAAACATTTGGTTCGCAGTTTAACCAGAGCGAAATTTGAACAATTGATTGATGATTTAATCAAAAGAACTATTGAGCCTTGCAGAACAGCCCTTAAAGGTGCAGGTTTAACCACCGGTGATATCAACGAAATTATTTTGGTGGGCGGTTCAACCCGTATTCCTGCTGTTGTGGAAGCTGTGGAAAAATTCTTCGGAAAATCTCCGTCAAAAGGTGTGAATCCTGATGAAGTTGTTGCTATTGGCGCAGCCATTCAAGGTGGTGTTTTATCGGGTGATGTGAAAGATGTATTGTTGTTAGACGTTACGCCGCTTTCATTGGGAATTGAAACAATGGGAAATGTAATGACCAAGTTAATTGAAGCAAACACTACCATTCCAACCAAAAAATCGCAAGTGTTTTCAACGGCGGCTGACAATCAGCCATCTGTAGAAATTCATGTGTTACAAGGAGAACGTGCTATGGCAGCCGATAACAAAACAATTGGACGTTTCCATTTGGACGGCATTCCGCCTGCACAAAGAGGAACGCCTCAAATTGAAGTAACTTTTGATATTGATGCCAACGGTATTATTCACGTAACAGCCGGCGATAAAGCTACCGGTAAAACACGAGATATCAGAATTGAAGCTTCTTCAGGATTGACAGAAGATGAAATCAAAAAAATGAAAGCTGATGCGGAAGCAAATGCTGATTCTGATAAAAAAGCCAAAGAAACTGCCGAAAAAATCAATGCAGCAGATTCTATGATTTTCCAAACAGAAAAACAATTAAAAGAATTTGGCGAAAAATTATCGGCTGATAAAAAAGGACCAATCGAAGCGGCACTTGTTGAATTGAAAAAAGCTCATGAAACAAAAGACATTGCACAAATTGACGCTGCAATGGAAAAAATTAATGAAGCTTGGAAAGTAGCCAGTGAAGAAATGTACAAAGCAGAACAAGATACACAAGGCGCTCCAACTGGTGATGCCGGAAATGGTCAAGCAAAAAATGAAAAAGACCACGTAGAAGATGTTGACTTTGAAGAAGTAAAAGAAGAATAATCTTTTTGAAATAAATTTAAAAAACCTCCAAATTTTGGAGGTTTTTTTGTTTCTAATATTTTATTTTAATGATGAAGGCATTAATGATCAAGCGCCTCTATAATAGTCGAGTATTTAAATTTAAATCCGGCAGCAACAATTTTTTCAGAAGAAACCCGACTTCCTTCCAAGATGATTACGGCCATTTTTCCCAAGATCAATTTCATTACAAAAGCGGGAATATTTGGCAGCCATAATGGCTTTTTAAGTTTTTTGGCGATAATTTTTGTGAGTGATTTATTGGTGACATGTTCTGGTGCAACGGCATTGTAAATTCTTTTAAATTCCCTATTTTCAATGGCTTCTACATACATATTACATAAATCGTTGAGGTGAATCCAGGGAATGTATTGTTCTCCGCTTCCAATTGGCGCGCCAACACCCAATTTTATGGGCTGGCTTAATTTTTCCAACGCACCACCTTCTTTGGCAAACACCACACCAGTTCTTAAAATAACTGTACGAATATTGATGGCATCAAATTGCAAAGATGACTTTTCCCAAACTTTACATATTTCACTGATAAAATCTTCACCTGGCGCATCATTTTCGTTGTAAATTTTTTCTGAAGTTGTGGCGCCGTAAAACCCAATTCCCGATGCGGCAATAAAGCCTTTTAAATTTGGGTTGAGTTCTTTCACTTTTTCAAAAAGAAGATTGGCGGTTTCAACCCGGCTGTTGATTAAATCTTTTTTTCTTTGCGCAGTCCAGCGTTTGTCCGCAATGCCTTCACCGGCCAAATGAATGATATAATCGGTATTAATAATGGCTTCAGGATCAATATAACGTTCCGCTAGATTCCAGTAAAAAGTGTTGGGTTTGTCGGTTTTTGTTCTGCTCAAAATCAAAACTGTATGGCCTTTTTCCCTTAATAAATCACAAAGTGCCCTTCCTATAAATCCGGTTCCGCCGGTCACTAAAATTGAAGCCATAAAAAAATCGGTTATTTTGTATAATATTACACAAAATAACCGAATTCTGAAACAAAGAACAACTAAAAACTAATTTTGAAACATAGCTTCTTTCACTTTATAAGGAACAATATTGTTCATTCCCATAGTGATGGCTTCCACATTTAAAGGAATTAAATTATGGTAACGTTCAGAGATTGATTTTTTCAATCCTTCAATCACGTTTTCTAATTTTACAACGGGTTTTACTTTTAAATAACCGCCTAAAATAACCATATTAAAAATTTTCTTATTTCCCATTTCTGAAGACAATCTGGTGCCTTCAATCTGGTAAATTTTGATGTCGGTTCTCGTTGGATGTGCGGTAATTCCGTTTGGATCGTAAATTAAAACGCCTCCCGGTTTTACGGATTCCTCAAATTTATCCATCGATTGCTGGTTTAAAATGATGGCAGTGTCCACAATTTTTAAGTAGGGCGAACTAATTCTTTCATCACTTAAAATTACGGTAACGTTGGCAGTTCCTCCACGCATTTCCGGTCCGTAAGAAGGCATCCAGCTCACTTCCTGATTTTGCATAATACCAGAATATGCCAATATTTTTCCCATGGACAGCACTCCTTGTCCGCCAAATCCTGCGATAATAATTTCTTCTGTCATTGTTTTATTTTTTTAAGATCCCGTCAACTTTTATATCACCAAGCGGAAAGTATGGAAACATATTTTCTTCCATCCAAATATTTGACTCATTTGGTCCCATTTTCCAACCTGAGTTGCAGTTTGACACGATTTCAATAAATGAAAGTCCTTTTCCCAAACGTGTATTTTCAAATGCTTTTTGAATTGCTTTTTTGGCTTTACGCGCGTGTTTGTGTGTGTGAACAGCGTGACGCGTTACGTAATAAACACCTGGAAGATTGGCAATTAACTCAGTTATTTTCAATGGTGAGCCCATCGTTTCAATGTCTCTTCCGTAAGGTGATGTGGAAGATTTCATTCCTGCCAAAGTTGTTGGTGCCATTTGTCCGCCGGTCATTCCGTAAATACCATTATTCACAAAAATGATCACAATATTTTCGCCTCTGTTGCAAGCGTGAATGGTTTCTGCAGTTCCAATGGCGGCTAAATCGCCATCGCCTTGGTAGGTAAAAACATATTTTTCAGGCCAAAGTCGTGAAATGGCTGTTGCCACTGCCGGTGCGCGTCCGTGGGCGGCTTGTGTCATATCGATATTCATAAAATCATAAGCCAATACAGAGCAGCCAACCGGTGCAACACCGATAACATCTTCTGAAATGCCCATTTCATCAATGACTTCCATCGTTAAATTGTGCGCAGTGCCGTGACCACAACCCGGACAATAAGACAGGGCGGTGTTTGTCATTAATTTTGTTTTACAGAATACTTGATTCTCTGGTCTTATGATGTCTGATACTTCCATTTTTAATAATTTTTTGTTCTAAAGCTTCTAAAATTTCTTCTGGAGTGTGGATAATACCTCCGGTTCTTCCAAAATGTTCAACGGGTACTTTAAATTCAACGGAAAGTCGAACATCTTCTACCATTTGACCTGCATTTAATTCAACACTTAAAATTCCTTTAACCTGGTCGGCCAATTCAAAAAGTGCTTGTTTTGGATAAGGAAATAAAGTAATTGGTCTTAATAAACCCAATTTTATTCCTTTCGCTCGGGCCAATTCAACGGCTTTTTGTGAAATTCGAGCGCTTGAACCGTAAGCAACAATTAAATATTCGGCATCATCACAGTTTATTTTTTCAAAACGCAAATCTTCTTTCTCCATTTGCTCGTATTTTTTCATCAACCTGCGAACCCTGGCTTCCATTTTTTCAGATTGTAAATCGAGAGAAGTGATAATGTTACGTTCTCTTCCTTTTTTCCCAGTAGTTGCCCAACTGCCATTTTTTTCAATCAATTCTTCGTTGGTCCATCTTGGTTTTTGTGGTTTTAGAACCACTTTTTCCATCATTTGTCCAATCAATCCATCAGAAAGAATTAAAACCGGAGCGCGATATTTAAAAGCGATGTCAAATGCGTCTTCCACAAAATCCGCCATTTCCTGAACTGATGCCGGTGCTAAAACATAAAGTTTGTAATCTCCGTGTCCGCCACCTTTTACCGATTGAAAATAGTCGGCCTGTGAAGGCTGGATTGTTCCCAATCCTGGTCCGCCTCGAACAACATTTACAATGACGGCAGGCAATTCTGCACCAGCCAAATAAGAGATTCCTTCCAATTTTAAAGAAATTCCCGGACTTGATGAAGAAGTCATCGCTTTTTTACCGGTGCTTGCGGCGCCATAAACCATATTTATGGCGGCTACTTCGCTTTCGGCCTGTAAAACAACCATTCCCGTCCTTAATTCAGGACGTTCAGTCATTAAATATTCAATTATTTCTGTTTGCGGTGTGATAGGGTAACCAAAATAACCATCAACTCCAGCCCTGATTGCAGCTTCAGCCAACGCTTCGTTACCTTTCATTAATTTTAATTCTGACATTATATGCAATGTTTTTAAATGTTATGAAACTTTTACTCTATAAACGGAGATTGCTCTGTCTGGGCAAACCACGCCACAATTTGTGCAGCCTGTGCAAGCTTCAGGGTTTTTCATGTAAGCATAGTGATAACCCTTTCTGTTTACGTCGGATGACATGCCAATCACGTCTTCCGGACAAACAGGAATACAAACCTCGCAGCCTTTGCAGGTTTGTGTGTCAACTACTATAGCTCCTTTTACTTTTGCCATATCAATAAATTTATATATGAATACTGTAGTGTAATTTTATTATTCTCAAAGATATGGGTTAATTATTGTAAAAAGAATGATAAATATCAATAGCTGACCCTTGTCATATTCTTTTATGTGATTTTAATTATTGAATGAATAATAAAAACACCTGAATAGGTGTTTTTATTGAATATTTATAAAATGCAATTTGTGTTACATTAATATAATGGTTTGTATTTTGTTGGATTTACCTCATTCATAATACTGTAAATTGCCTCAAAAATATCTTCCTCATTAGGTTTTGAAAAATAATCACCATCGGTTCCGTAAGCGGCTCTGTGCGCTTTTGCCGTTAAAGTGACCGGTTTGCTGTCCAAATAGTCATAAGCGTTTTGTTTTTCAAGAATTTCATTTAATAAATAGGCAGAAGCGCCTCCGGGAACATCTTCATCAATAATGATCAATCTGTTTGTTTTTTTGATGCTTTTAACCACATCTTGATTGATATCAAAAGGGAGCAGACTTTGAACATCAATCAATTCAATATCAATATCAACCTGTTTTAAACTATTTATCACATCTTCCACCAATTTTAAGGTGGAACCATAAGAAACAACGGTAATGTCTTTACCTGTTTTAATGGTTTCAACAACTCCGATTGGCGTTTTAAATTCACCTAAATTGTTGGGGAATTTTTCTTTAAGTCGGTAGCCGTTTAAATTCTCCACAATTAACGCCGGTTCGTCACATTCCAATAAAGTATTGTAAAATCCGGCAGCTTTTGTCATGTTTCTTGGAACCAAAATATTCATTCCTCGCAACAAATGCACAATTGCGCCCATCGGCGATCCGGAATGCCAGATTCCTTCCAAACGGTGGCCGCGGGTTCTTACAATTAATGGTGCTTTTTGTTTACCCACAGTTCTGTAATGCAGCGTAGCCAAATCATCGCTCAGTATTTGAATGGCATACAATAAATAATCTAAATATTGAATTTCGGCAATTGGACGCAAACCTCTCAGCGCCATTCCAATTCCTTGTCCGATAATCGTTGCTTCTCTGATTCCGGTATCGGCAACACGAAGTTTTCCATATTTTTCCTGAAGTCCGACAAGTCCCTGATTCACGTCGCCAATATTTCCGGCATCTTCTCCAAAGATGAACAAATCCTTGTATTTTGAAAACAGGATGTCAAAATTGTCTTTTATAATAATTCTGCCATCAACCAATTCGGCATTTGCATCATAGGTTGGTAAAACTTCTTTTACAAGGCTTACTTTTTGATCACTTTGACTGTATAAATAAGAGCTGTAGCTTGGTTGTTCTTTTTTTAAATAACTGAGAATCCAATGTTGAAGCTGTGTTTTTTCAGCAGATTTTTCCTCTCTAACGTATACAATGGCTTTTCTGGCAGCAACTAAAAGATCTTTTCTTGAAGTGTCCAAAACAGCGGCCAAATCGTTTTTCAATTTAATGATAAAAGATTTGTTATGACTTTTATTTGCCAGATTCTCCAGCAATTGCATCACTTTGGTTTTTTCTTCTTTTACCGGATTTAAAAAAGCATTCCAGGCATCTCTTCTTGCTTGATTTACCTCTTTTTTTGCTTCTTTTTCAATGATGATCAATTCTTCTTCGGCATCAACAAATCGCAGCACGTTATTGTTGCTGTCTTTCAATTCGAATTCAATAATCCAGTCGCGCATTTTGGCCAAACAATCGTTTTGTTTTTCCCAAACCAATCGTTCTTTGGATTTATAACGTTCATGTGACCCGGAAGTTGAATGGCCTTGCGGTTGCGTTAATTCTTTTACGTGAATTAAAACGGGTACATGTTCTTCTCGGGCAATTTTTGCCGCTTTGTTGTAAACAGAAATCAGTTGCGGATAATCCCAGCCTTTTACTACGAAAATTTCAAATCCTTCTGCGGTTTCATCTCGCTGAAATCCTTTTAAGATCTCTGAAATACTTTCTTTGGTTGTTTGATATTTTGCCGGAACAGAAATGCCGTAATCATCGTCCCAAACACTAATAATCATAGGAACCTGTAGAACTCCCGCGGCATTTATGGTTTCGAAAAATAAGCCTTCTGAAGTGCTTGCGTTTCCGATAGTTCCCCAAGAAACTTCATTCCCGTTGTCAGAAAATTTTGGATTTATTAACTCTGGAATATTTCGAAACATTTTTGAAGCCTTTGCAATCCCAAGCATTCTTGGCATTTGGCCGGCGGTTGGCGAAATATCTCCGGTTGAATTGTATTGTTCTGTCAGGTTTTTAAAATGGCCGTTTTCATCCAAACTATGGGTTGCAAAATGGCCGCCCATTTGTCGGCCGCCCGACATTGGATCTGCATTAATGTCGGCGTGGGCATAAAGTCCGGCAAAAAATTGTTGGGGCGTTAATTCGCCAATGGCCATCATAAAAGTTTGGTCGCGGTAATAACCCGAACGAAAATCACCTTTCTTAAAAGCTTTCGCCATCGCCAATTGTGGCACTTCTTTACCATCTCCAAAAATGCCAAATTTAGCCTTTCCGGTCAATACTTCTCTACGGCCCAAGTAACTGCATTCTCTGCTTATTACCGCAATTTGGTAATCGTGCAAGACCTCCTTTTTAAATTGATTGAATGATAATTGTTCTTGGTTGGTGGATGAAGATTTTACCTGCATATTTTTGATTTTATTAGTAGGGGTAAAGTTACAAATTTAAATGGTAATTAAAATTGGGGCAAAAATGGTGTAAAAGTTATATGTTAGATGTTAAAAGTTAAAAGTTAATCAATTAAAATTAATTACACAATATCAAAAAAATAGAAACTTGAAACCTGAAACCTGAAACAAAAAAACCATTAACGTATAACGTCTAACCAATAACCTAGTAAAACCCTCTTTTCGCAAAGTTGTATATTTTTTTTGGACTTATGACCAACACAAACCTAATTTTGGTGCTGTATCTTGGCTGGGTCAATTCCCATCCCAAATTGGAATAAAATGGAAAATAAACTTCTAAAATATCGTGTATAAAGTTTAACCTTACACCACTTTCGTATGCGAAATATACTTTTTCACCTCTATTTTTTACAAAACCGATGTCGTTATACACTTCAAGCCATCTCCATAATCCGACACTCGTGTTTATGGTTGTTAGCCATTGATTGGCATACGCAACGGGAAGTTTCGATTTAAATCCTCCTTCATTGATAATAATTTGCTGGCTTAAAATTCCTGTAGTCTCCGACCTTCCCAAATAGTCGTATTGAAATAAATAATCGGTAGGTCGGTCCAAAGCGAAACTAAAGAAATTCGTCTCGGTATTATTGGATAAAAACGCACCTGCGAAAACTCTGAAATCAAATTGCCTGTTGGTATCAGTTAATAACCTATAATGTCCTGTTGCGGAAACTTTACTGAATTTATTAGCAACTTGAAGTCCGCCAGAAAATCTAAGATCTTCTATAATATTAGGCTTTGAATACCCATAACTTAAATTGAATACATTGTATTTGTTAGTTTCAATATGTTGCGTTTGCGTTGGCGACTTTTCCCTGTCTACCATTACATAAGAAGTAAACAACACACTATTACTTACGTCTCTTAAACTTTTTCTTTTTAATTCAAGGAGTGCAAATGGTGTAAAAGTGCTGTAACTTAGGTCTTTTGCATATTGAAAACTACTGCCCGAAATTCCTGTTAATAATCTATTTACTTTTTTATCTTCGGGCAAGTATTCATAAAGCAAGGAAAAAGATCCTGAAAAGGCATTGCTTTTTGTTCCGTAAGAAGGGATCAGTTTGTATTGAAAACTCTTGTTTAACAATGTTTTGTTCGAGATGGCCATTCCTAAAACCAAGCCGTCATAAAAATTGTATCTTGCTTCAGGCGTATAAAAAATTTGATTGTAATAAGGGTTTTCTATATCCTTCATAAATTTTAACTGCACAGGCCTGTTAAATAATTTTTTGTCA
>Ga0209347_1001392_pt1 | contig 40200 bp, 40 predicted proteins | sample AutmiccommuBRH23_FD_187382 | JGI IMG/M metagenome (GOLD analysis project Ga0209347, IMG submission 187382) | Deep subsurface microbial communities from Mt. Terri, Switzerland - Autotrophic microbial communities BRH/23 (SPAdes) (version 2) | ecosystem: Environmental > Aquatic > Deep subsurface >... | reverse complement strand
AGGTGGCGCACCCCCATCCCAAGGACGGTCATCGCGCACGTAGGTCCAGAGCCGCGCCGTCTTCGTGCCGCCGCGGGCCAGCAGCGGCACGGTCGTGTCATCGCCATGCAGACGGCCGCCGTCCAGCACGTGACGCTCGATTAGCGCATGGATCGGGGCCAGTGCCACACAGGCATGACCGATCAGATCAGCCAGAGTGGACAGGCTAAGCTCAATCCCCTCCCGTGCGATCCGTTCGGATTGCCGGTTCAATGGCTGGTGCTGTCCATATTTGTCAAAAGCGATCATCGCGATCAACTGCGGCCCTGCCCAACCGCGCGGAATGGCGTGGAACGGGGCCGGCGGCTGGCTGATCTTTTCGCAGGCCCGGCAGGTGAACTTCTCCCGCACTGTCTGGACCACCTTCCACTGGCGGGGGATCACTTCAAGCGTCTCGGTGATGTCTTCGCCCATCTTCACGATCCGGTCGGAACCACAGCAGGTGCAGCTGGTCGGCGCCTCGACCACAACACGCTCACGCGGCAGATGGTCTGGAAAGGGTTTGCGCACCGGTTTACGCCGCGTGAAGGCGCGCACCGTGCTGGTCGTGTCCGCAGCAGCGGCCACTTCAGCCGCCAGCGCATCCTCGGTGGCAGCTGCTTCCAATTCTTCAAGCTGCAATTCCAGCTGATCAATCAGCCGTGCGCGACGCTCGGAGGAGATGCCGTATTTGTCGCGCCGCAGCTTGGCAATCTCCAGCTTCAATTCCTGGATCATCGCTTCCGTGCAGGATGCCAAGGCGCGGGCCTGCGCCAATTCGGCTTCCGCCGCCTTTGCGCGGGCGTGTGCAGCCTCAGCCGAGGCAGTCTGCGCAGCAAGTGCGGCGCGCAATTCGGCGATTTGCAAGGCGGCATCTGACATGGCAGATGCCTATCATGAACACGGCGAAAGGCCAATAAAAACAGGCGCTGCTGTGCAAATTATCCAGCCCTTTCAGGCCTTTGCGTCCAGCGCGGGTTCCTCCAGTCGATCCCTTCCAGAAGATAGCCGAGCTGGGCTGCGGAGATCGCTACCGCCGTGCCACCCTGGCTCACAGGCCAAATAAACTTGCCTGCCTCGAGGCGTTTCACATACAGCGACATGCCGACCCCATCATGCCACAGCAATTTTACCAGATCACCTTTGCGACCCCGGAAGCAAAAGATGTCACCCGCATGCGGATCACGCCCAAGACCCTGCTGGACCGCCAAAGCCAAGGTGTTCATTCCACGCCGCATGTCCGTCACGCCACCTGCAATCCACACCTTCGTGCCAGCCGGAAACGCAATCATGGCCGCACCATCAAGCCATTGAGCAGACGCGCAGCAGCCTCCATGTCAAAGCCGGAGGGGATCGTCACACGACACCGAGGGCCAAGGTCAATCGTCAATACAGGCGCTGGCGGCGCTGGAACATCATCAGGGCCAGAACAGTCTGCTACCTGAAGGACGCGCAAAAATTGCGGCATAGCCCCAAGCAGCCCATGCTTGTGCCTATATCGCCAATCGTAAAGCTGTGATCGCGAAATATCATGGCGCCGCGCGACCTCAGCCAAAGTCACGCCACCGCCATGACTTTCCTCAACGATGCGGATTTTCTCGTCATCCGTCCAACGCCGACGACGGCCGGTATCAGAGACCGACAAAACTTGAATACGGCGAGTGTCTTCGTGTGCGTCCATAAGGACACTCGATAAACGTTCAGCCCGCTCAACAGCCAGACGGCCCTCCGCGAATGCTTACGTCCGCACCATGGATTGTGGCTATCAAACAATCTGCTGGATTGGTCGGCGGCGGCTCAGCCAGGCTGAACTCGAGGCCAACCCTCAACTCATCCCCATCCGAATTCGGGCAGGCGCGCTGGGTGCTGGCAAACCCAACACGGATCTACTTGTGTCGCCTCAGCACCGGGTTCTTGTCCGCTCGAAAATCGCTGAGCGGATCTTCAGTAAAGTCGAGGTTCTCGTCCCAGCAAACAAGCTTGTTGCCATTGATGGGATCGATGTCGAGTGGGAGGCGCAGGGAGTGGAATATTTCCACATCCTGTTCAAAACTCATCAGATTGTGTTTTCCAACAGAACACTGACCGAAAGCATGCTAATAGGGCCTGAGGCCCTTAAAGCTGTCTCGCTTGACGCAAGACACGAGATTGAAACGCTCTTTCCTGAGATAACGGCACCAGACTTTGTGCCAGTCTCAGCGCGGTTCATCCCAGACAATGGAAAACGGATGAAGGAATTGGCGCAGAGACTGCAGAGGAATAAAAAGCCAGTGGTGGAGGATTTCACTGTCTGACGTCATCGGCAGCATATGTTTATAATTCGTTGAGCTTTACAGTCAGATCGGCACCCCGCAGGATGTTTGCGTGGACGTCGACGGTAATCACCCCATTGGCACCGCCAGCCTGAGTGTGGGGCTATGATCTAAGTCACGTCACTAAAGACGTCGTTAACGACGTGACTTATGCGCGGTCCGTGATGCGCGGTGAAATTCTTGGGTTGGAGCGGCGGCGCCTCTGGCGTGACGAGGACAAACTTGAGATTGTCATGTCTGTTGGGATCGCCGGGGCCACGGAGACACAGGTGGCGCAGCGCCATGAGGTGACCCGGCAGCAGAGTTATGCGTGGAAGCATGAACTCAAGAAGAAGGGCCTGTGGTCGCGGACAAGTCCAGTCGATGCTGGTGCAACAACATTGAGTGGTTACTGGTTGACCGTCCCATGGTAGGTCTTAGCCGCGTTGAAGTTTACCTGTGCTGAACAAGTCTGCTCCATTTAGAACAGAAGAAGAATGGTCCACACAGGTTAGCCCAGCATTCTGGACAGAAGAACTCACTATTCGGTGCTTTCGAAGCGTAGAAACAATAGGTTGTGAACCGCGCCGGGTTTGCCGGAGACTCCAACTCCTGATTAGGATGGAGCATCATGCAAGGAGCCCTTCTGCAAGAGGCGATCGACGTCGCAGTTATTCTGAACGCGCTGCGTGCCTTGCGCATTTCTCCCAGGCTCGACCTGTCCGATGCTTCACCCTCTGATTGTTCCTCGAGAACAGATATCGCAGAAGGAACCAAGATATGAGCCGACTTTCGCATTCCGAAATCCACATGGTGCATCGTATCGGATGGTTGCGCGCGGCTGTCCTGGGGGCAAACGACGGTCTGGTGTCGACATCCAGCCTTGTCGTCGGCGTTGCTGCGGCGGGTTCTGACAAGCCAGAGGTGCTGATCGCAGGTCTTGCCGGCCTGATGGCCGGAGCCATGTCCATGGCGGCGGGCGAATATGTTTCTGTCAGTTCCCAGACAGATGCAGAGCAGGCAGACCTTGCGCGCGAGAAACGCGAACTTGCGGAAACGCCGGACGCCGAGCTGGAAGAGCTGACGCAGATCTATGTCGCGCGTGGCCTCGACCGTGATCTTGCTACCAAGGTTGCGATCCAGTTGACCGAGCGAGATGCACTGGCAACCCATGCGCGGGACGAATTGGGGATTTCAGAGACGGTGACCGCGCATCCGATCCAAGCGGCTATCGTTTCTGCACTGACCTTTGCTGTCGGAGCCGTCATCCCGTTGGTCATCACATTGATGGCGCCCGCTGCGCAGCTTGTGTCCGTGGTCGCAGGCACAACACTCGTAGCCCTTGCGATCTTGGGCGCGGCCGGTGCTTCTGCTGGCGGTGCAGGGCTTGTCCGTGGCGCTGTCCGGGTGACGTTCTGGGGCGCATTGGCCATGGCTGCGACAGCCGCCGTGGGCATGGTGTTCGGCGTGTCGGTCGGATAGCGGGTCGAATTTATCAATGTGAAGGCGTCAGCCGCTGCCCCAAGTTTGATAACGGCAACGACGCGATCAGATGGCCAGGGTTGATGGAGTGACCAGTGATCCTGGCCAAGCAGACCAGCACATGATCTGCGCTCAAGTCAGGCGGCACGGACTCCGCGGGGCTTCGCGCACAGCTGGGTGGATGCAAAGCGCCGCCGGATCGCATCCTGATTCCTGTCCACGAAGAGGCCATCTCCCTTGGCATCCTGCATGCGGTCCTCGCCCGTGTGAAATCATCCGTTGCGCCATGCTATCGCAGTTGCTTCCGGGTTCCTGCAATAGCCCGCATGCTCGTTCTTCATTGCGTGAATCATCATGCATCTGGGTTGAGGAACGGGTGGGTTGGGCTGTGGGCTTGTTCAAGCTGCTTGACGCCCGAGCGATCAATGTAGCGACGCGATAAAAATGTTTCCGTGCTCGGCCGGACGTATCCAAGTCCTTGGTAGTCGATAATCACAGAGGTCCCTGCATGACTACTCTTCCATCCTTCAATGAAGTCCTGAAGCTTATCCTGTTCGGTCGGCTTTCCTTAGAAATTCGTGTTGGTCGCAACTGGTTTACCTTGCGCGACGAAGATCTGGAAATGGCCGGTTTGCTTCTTGTCCGGCCCGATTGGAAAACCGGAAGAAGTGATCGCCCCGGATTGATGCCTGTAATTCAACACATCGAGAGCCAGGTGACTGGCTTTCGTGTTGAAGGACATGCGCCGGCAATCGACAATCTCTCCGACGTCTATGACGGGCTCCGCGAGCGGCTGGCGCCTTCGAAGCTTTTTTGTCGCGAGGATCGCCAGTGGAAGCTCACGGCATTCAAATCCCCTCCCAAAAAATACTGACGATGGTGTCGACGCCCCCGGTGTTCAGGCGGGTCAGCTTTTTGGCTGTTCTCGCGACTGACCACCGTAGGGTGTCGATTTCAGCAACTGCCGGATATTTGTCAGTGTGTTCGGACTTGAACCTATGACTGGCACGCCCTTGCCTCCGACGAGGCGGGGCAACTATCCAAAGATAGGTCAGCTCGAGATGTCTTGCTGACGCAACACTGGTCGAAATTGCATTCTTCGAATGAGATTTGCGCAGAGCCCAAGTGTTTGCATGTTGCTGTCATCGGTTCAGCGCCTCTTGGGAAGAGCCTTATCCTTCGCGGTGGGCCCATGCATTCAACCAAGGTGATTGGGCGAATTAGCCATGCCTTTGTTCTTCGTATCTTGGATGCCTGGCCAATCTACTTTCTACAAAAGTGTTTCATAGGAAAGCAATGACGAGCATGACGATGTGTCTCACTGCGATCAAAACTCTGGCTGACCTGCGCGTGTCTATCCAGACAGGGACTGTCAATGTCGCCAAGATGAGCACGGCAAACCTGTATCTTGACCTTGCCGAGGGGCTTCTTGGGGCCGAGTTCGCCTGCGGTAATCATGTTGAAAGCATCGAGGCCTTTGAGAAGCGCTTTCCGACTGAATTCAATGCGAGCATTATCCCTGGTTTTGATGACGATGTGCTCTATCGGAAATGGCGCAGCTTCATTCTGAAACTGTTGCGTCTGGCGGGCCATGCCGAAGGGGTAGACCCGGTAAGCCACCTGAACATATTTGCAAAACGCGAAGGGATCGTTCCGATCAATCAAGCAGCATATAGTCGCGCTTTCCCAGACTTGCCTCCTGATGCAGTAAGCCGAGAGACGGCAATCGAGTTTGACCGGTCGCTACGGGGACTCGAGCGACAAATGTTTCGGCAGATGACAACAACACTGGATCGACTCAGGTCCATAGCTGAGGTGACACAACTTGGTCTTCTCGGATCGGAACCGATTGGACCCATGCCGAAATACGCGCATGGTGATCAGGCCAGGCGGCCACTGCCATCACAGCTTGATCAACTTTCCAAAACACTTTCTCCGGCTGAGGGGCGACTCGTTGGCCGGGTGTATAACATCGGCGTTGATGCCGGCATCTTCTCGTGCGCGGAGGACCTGGGTGGCGCGGACATGCTGGAGAGTGTCAAGGAGAGTGCTTTGCGCGATGCGATCGAACGCGTCACAAGCACGGCCACGGCGCGTGTTTATCTCAACACTTTGAAACGTGTGGTCGGGTGTCCGGACACCGAATTGGCATTGCCCGCCGGCAAACAGCGAGAAGCAAAGGAAACCAAGCCACGCGCCGAACCGAAGCCAGATCCAAACATTTTGCCGGAGTTCATTGAATTGGCGATTACTGACTTCAGACAGGCAACCGATGCGCGGCGACAGCAAGTTAAGGAACTTCGATCCGTGTTTCGCCGGCTTTGGACATCACGGTCTGCGTCCAGCTTGGAAGAGCTGCTGGATGATGCAGAAAACCGATTCAGAGACCTGTCTGCCAACCTGTCTCCCCTCATGCAGACACTCTATGGCAGGGCGCTCCGTGCCTATTTGAAACATATCGGACAGGGGTGTCCTTGGACCGCGATCGGCGAGGCGAGCAAAAGAGACGGGATGCCACGCCGACAGCAACGCGGCCTTGCAACGGTTCGGCGTTTTGCAGCGGAGTTGAATGCTGCTCTGGCCCCAGCGGACATTACGACAAGCATTGCCGAGGAACTGTTCGCACTGGCGCGCAGCTCTGGTCGCAATGAGGACATTCCACGCCTTAGAAGCGGTTTCGCATATCTCGATGCGCTGCGACCACTTCTACCCGAACTTCTGTCACCCATCATGATTGGGCAGGAGGTCAGTGCGCCGTCCAAAAGGGTCGTGGAATTGCCGGAGGGTGTCGAAACTGCAATCCGCGCGCACGCGCAATTCTCGGGATTCACACCAGCGGGTGAGAAGGCCCTCGTCGTCGCTTGTCGCAAACTGTTCTCTGTGACCAGGAGCCCTGACGATTTCATTTTGCCGATAAAGAAGATACCGTTTGCCAGGCTGATTGCAGACGCAATCCGACGAGACCCGAAGGGCATGCGCCCATATCGGACTGAACTGCTGCGCCTGGACGAGCGGCTGCGCCTGAAGTGGACACCGGGCTGGCGGAACCTGCAGAACTGTGTGGTAGCCGCAGGTGTGTCGCGCGCTGACAACCCGGTGGAAGCCATGCTCAACGTGGCGCGTCCCGCAGGTCTCGAGCCATGGCAAATGGACCGAGAATGGGCATTCTGTCACGAGCGCGATCTTCGCCCGGATTTGAGGCTGACCTGGTCGAACAATGTGGACCGTCTCGATGCGCTGCATGCGATACTTGGTTCGAATGGACGCAATCTCCTGCCGCCGGAGCGGCTCGGTCCGATGCCGCCACGCGGCGATCGCTTGCGAAACGCTGTCTATCCGCTGCCCAAAAGTATCGAACTCGCGATAGACGGGGAGCCGCGCCAAATGCTGGAAGCGGCGCATTTTGTCTGGCGCTGCGCACGCGATCTTGGGATTTGGCAGCGCGGCGATGCGCCTGATGCGCGGGAGCTCTTTACGGATGACGTGCTGGAACGCGTTGCACAGGGTCAGACGTTGATCGCACCGGCGTCCGCCGACCATCATCGGGCTCGTATTGAGGATTGGCGACGCGGGCGCCTCGATTGGTTCGAAGCTGCGTAACTGTGTCAGGACCGGTGCAAATGTTCAGCCCTCTTGTGATCGGGACCTGAACGGAGCGACTGCATTTCTGCCCAGAGGTGGTTCGACCTACATTCAATCAAGGAGCTGTCAGCTCGATTGGTGAACGTCTGACCAGAACTGCTCCTTGTGTGTCTCACCAGGCATGATCACTCAACCATGTCTGTCTGTCTTTCTGCTATCCCTATGACAGCGTGATGATTTTTTTCTCCTGACGGGCAGATATTTTTTCCGTGGCATGCGCGCGCGACCCATCTCCTGAAAAACGGGAGATGTTGAATGACACCAAGCCTTCGGAACCACAATGTCACACGTGCCGAATTGGCACCTTGGCTGACAATGTCGCGCAACCTGGTGGCGCCGACCCTGGCGCGGTTCGGCATCTTGCCGCTGAGCGGGAAGTTCCTGATGCCGCGGATCTATCTCCATCTGCTCGGAGTAACGCCGGCCGACGCGGACCAGGTGGAAATGTTGGGGCAGGGCATGGTCAGGCTCGGTGCTGTCGCGGACCGGGTTGGGCGCGCAGCCGACGATCTGTTGAACGATTTGCGCAGGGGCAAGAACGACTATCCACCACTCTATGTATTGGGGCCGCGCCAGCACCTCTTCTTGCGCGCGCATATCCAGCAGATGATCCTCAGTCCCCGCAACAGCTGGCATGCCTTCACAAGTGTGGAGGGGCATAGTGTTCGCAAACGGGAACTCGCCTGCGCATTGAATACGACAAAAGAGAATGTCGATCTGCTGCTGGCCGACAAGATGGATCTGCCCGCCCACATTCTGTTCAATGGCCGGGTCCGCTTCATCCTGTCCGATGCGCGACGGCGCCTTGAAGCGATCGTGGAGCAGCCCTCCGCGTCACAAGAGCAACCGCAGCAGCCGCAGCAGATGCCCGACGACATGCCCAAGGGAATCATGGCGCGCGCGCTGTGGGCAAGTCTGGCTGGCGCGGCCACGGGATCAGAACCACCCCAGGAACGCCCTCGATCCGGCCCAAAATCCCGCGAAGGCGGTTTTGCGCACGGCAAGACCTCAGAGGCGAAACTCTCGTAAATTTAAGGAACCGGTAAGTGTTCAAAAAAATCGCCTCTGACGCACTTTTCTACTTCGTGTGCACGCTAACCGACCAATATCCCACATAACTTTCCAGATCAGGAGAACCACAGATGAGTTTCCTTTCCACCGTCGCGGCTGCAGCGATTGTCCCGCCCGATGAGATGATCGCGCGCAGGGTCTCGATGCAGACCGTGCTGGACGACACAACCGATGAGACCGAACGCAAGCGCGTGCGACGGGTCTCTGATTTCTTCTTGGAACCTCTCTCTACCCTCGATGGCGGTGGTGATCTGCTCGGATGGTTCGATGACCAATTCCCGGAGGTGAAGGCGCTTGGCGCACGCCCCTTGCCCGGCGCCGATCGTCAATTCTGGTCCAGCAAGAGTTCTTATGCCAAATGGCGTGAAGTCGTCAGGCGGCGGATCCGGACAACCAATGGGGATCTGGCGGCGCGAGAGGAGTTGCGTGCACGGGATGATGGGTGGACTCCACTGTTGCGCCATCTGAAATCGATGACCAAGGACGATGGCCCGGTCCACCATGGGCAATATGGTGCGATCGTCACTTTTGCGGACCTGGCACGCAAGAATGAATTGGAGCCATCGGAGTTGACACCGAGCAACATCGCCGCATTGCTGGATGTGTTGCCTGCTCATCTGCGAGAGAAGGCGATACAGACCATGTTCTCGCTGAACCGCCTGAAAGTTCACCCCAGTGTCGCAGCTTTTCTTCCTGCGTCATTCGATGTCAGCAGCTTGCGAGTGACAGCACAAACACACGTCCCGGATACGATCAGAAACATGATCGACGCGATGTTGGACGAGGCCCAACGTGAGGCTGACAGCTATGACGATGTCACGCAGACTTGGAAGGCCCGGTTCAATGAAACCTCGCGTTCGAACTATGCGGCCGCGTTGATCGCCCTCGCGCGCGGCGCCGCTGATGCCATGCAAACCAATCTGGCGTCATTAAACTCGCTCCAGTCACTTTTCGCGTGTGAAACGCGTCGGGCCGTCATCGCCCATTGGACAGAAAAGGCGGGAAAAGGCACCGGATTTACGGCCCGCACGGCGGCTGGCTATGTCCGGGTTATTATTCAGATTGGTGAGGCCAATGGCATTGATGTGAATGAATGGAGAAGAAGCCGGAAAAACAATGCTTTTCTACTTGGGGGGAAGGATAGTGCAGAAAAGATGGCAAAAAAGAATATGGATTTCTGTCAGGGCCTGATGGCAAGTCGGCAGTCCATCAAGATTTTTCTGAGGCAGCATGTTCTATTTCAGCAGAAAGCAAAGCAAATTCTTGAGAAGAAGGCACCTTTGACCAAACGTGATCTGAAAAAAATTCGCAGGTTTGGAACCTGCGCAGCTTTCTCCGCACTTTGTCTGCGTGGTGCCGCTCTTCGGAAAGGAAGTGCGTTATCAATCAAGTCCCATGGTCCGGATCAGAATCTCCATCGTATAAAAGATGGGGAAAAGCGACACTTTCTTTTGAGGATTTCCAAGAAGAATATGAAGGGAGAGTATGTCGAGTTGCCGCCAATTCCAATTCATGACAATCAGTATGCAGGCTATGAAGTCATTGATTGGTTCTTGAAGGAAATACGTCCACTATTCGATCACGCGAACCCTGAGTGGTGTGAGAAAAATAAAGTAGCGCAAACGCCTTATCTGTTTCCATCAGAGAAGTCAGTAAAGGCTTTGAATGGTGGCTTGCTCCACAGGTGGATCTCAAAATCCAGCTACTCAATAGGTATCCCAATGCGACCACACAATTTTCGCCACGGGCTTGCAACACTCTTGCTGGCGAAATCTTGGGGAAACAGAAACCGAGCTGCTGATTATCTCGGATGCTCAGTCGGCGTGATCGACACCTATTATGGATGGATTGACAAGCGACAAAAGATCGAGGGAACGCAGGCTATATTGGCGGAGTATTTGTTCTCATGAATCGTAATGAAATTCTCGCGAAACCACGCTGGCAGCCCATGGCGATGTTGCCTCAGCTTCTGGGCCTGCCACTGGATCAACTGAGCGCGCTTGATAGCTTGATCGATTTCATGTCTGAACAGGGGATTACCCAATTGACGAGTGCGGATGCGCGCGTCTGGGCGCGCCTGACACTGGGGGTTGACGGTCTCGCGCAGGCGCAAAAGGCGGTGCTGGCGCTGGAAGGCTCTGAGGCGCCCGAAATCAGCGCACTTCGGTCTGCAACAGATGATCTGGGCAAATGTCGAGATTACGCAGCGATAACGAGAAAGCCACGCAGGGAATACAAGAGACGGATTTCTGTCCCGTATCGTGACTTGCCAGAACGTTGGCGTCATCAACTTGATCGTGTCGATGGGCAGCGACAAGATCGCACAATCGCTCGCGTAGACAGCCTTTTTGATCGAATGGTGCAGAAGCTGTGCCAGTATGCGTGGTTCATGCAGGAGTCTGATTTCGAGGTTGAGTTGACCGTCGACGGTCTGCGCGCCTTCTATCAGTTTGAGACCAACCGTATTTCGAGCCACGGAAAACCGCTTCGTCCGGCAACTGTTCTCGCGACGTTTTCCGATTTGCGCGACTATATGCGCTACTCCGGAGACTATTCCCCCGACTTGTTGGATCAGATACACACAGTGATCCAGAAGCTTGAGGATGCTGCTGATGGCATGATCGCCTTGAAATACGACGCTCTCGCCAAGCTTGAGGTCAAGAAGATCATCCCCCGCGCGATGTCGATTCTGGAGGGGCTGACCAAGTATAACAACCCTGCTCAGCGACTGATACAACGCAACCGTGCAATGGCGCTTGCTTTGCCTCCGATGACACCCTTGCGACGGGAGTGGCATGATCTCCACTTCGGCCGCGATCTCGTATGGTTCGATGGTCGCTATCGGTTCAAGGACTACAAGCTACAGAAAACGCGCAATATTCCTGGGCGTGAAGACTATGAAGGCTCGGTTGAGCCGAGCGTCCAGCACTTCGTGGATTCTGTTCTTCTCCAAGACGATGATCCCAAGTTCCTCGAGGCATTTCGTGCTCGTGCCGAGAAAGATGGTCGCCCGCTTTTCCTCCATCCCAACGGATCAGAAGTGGCGACCAATTACGTCTCGCAGGTGTGGTCAGTTGAGTTCGGGACGGGGGCGCACATCAACCGAACGATCCTCTATGAAATCATGTTCGCGCTTGGTCTGGATGCGACACACGGCGCCATGCTCATGAATGACCACAACTCCGGGCCATCTACCAAAGAATACATCGGAAAGCAGGCGAGGGCTTTTGCGTTCGCTGTGGCCTGTGAGGCAAGGGACGAAATGTTCTCGGACCTTTCCGACGATGACGACGAGGACCCTTCAGGGGACCCTTCAAGTCAAGCCTTTGATTGGGAATAGCTTGCCCGCTATGGCTGAAAGAGGGATCTAAGATCTGGGACCGAAGAGATCGCTGTCTTTTCGGTGCCAGGGCAAGTGCCGCGATCCCCGCCGGCTCGGGCCGTTCAATAGAAGCGCGAGATTGCACTCTGACATGGTGTCCGCGCTCTTAGGGCTAAGCCGACTACGATACCTCTGCGTCAGGCGCTGAAGTAATCTCTCTTATGGTCTTCAGGATCGCATCACGAAACCCAGGTTCTCGCAGTTCGTTCAGGAACTGATCAATCATTGTGACGCTTTGCGTTCTCCGGCTCAATTCAGTCTCAAGTTTCATCTGTGTTTGACCGGCGGTTGCCAAGTCAGCTTGCAGTGCGTCGAACTTGGCCTGCAATTCGGAGTTTCGTGCAACGAGATCCGTGACTTTGGTTTCGAGTTCCGAAATTCTCCAATTCGCGTTTCGTTTATCAAGTCGCAGGACTTCGACCTCTCTTGTGGCCTCGTGCTGACAAACGGCGTTCTCTTGGCCGACAAGGAGAAGGAGATGCCTTTTCAACTCGGCCAGCATTTCATCCACTGCCGGATCGACCGATTTGGGAAGTGCGGCGAGGATTGACCGCTCTTGCTCACCTGAAATATCCGCCAGAACTTGCAGGACATGAGCATGAAGACTTTGTTCGTTTATGCCGGGACTGACATCGAAGTAGCTGCAAAGCTTGGACTTCACCAGTTTCGCATCAATCTCTTCTGGCAACAGCCCGTCTGCAAGCAGGGCCACCAGGACGGTATGGATTTGTTCCAGGTTGTATTGCGCAGGGCGACCGCCGCGACTTTTCCTCGTTGTGTTTTCGACCATGATAGGTTTGTCTTTCAGTTTGCGGAACTCGGTTTGCGAAACCGGCGTGCGATCCTTCAAGCCAGTGTGTTCGCTGCATGGGACATGGTGTCCCACAAGCCATGACAATCGGGTCTGTGATTAAGGTTCGTTATCTGGCAGCGCTTGAGCCAGAAGTTGGGCAGCGTTGCCCTTCTTGTGAGCCCGTGGGTCATAGGCTTGAAGGTTCATGACGCAACGCGCTGGCCGCGCGACCCTTGCAAGACCGGACAAGGCCTGCACAATCTGTTGTTTGCTGCGTCTCCGCGTGCCTATCATGATGAAGTGTCGAGCGGAGGGATGATGTCAGGCTTTCTTTTCAAAAGTCTTGAGGAGCTCAGCGACGGATTGGCCGACAAGGCCTTTTCCGCAACAGAGCTTCTGGAGCAAGCCCTGACAGTGGCCTCGAATTGTTTGCGAAGGGCTGGTGCTGAGGCGGCGCACGTCCCACATAATGTGGATGCAAAAGCTGAAGGCCCTCTGGCGGGGCGACATTGACCTTAGCGAGACATTCTGGACCTGGGCTGTCTTTGGCGGCCTGCTGGTCAATGCGACAACAAGTATTCTGTTTCTGGTGCTGATCACGCTCGACTTGCCATGGATGGCGCTGGTTGTCGGCTATGGTCTTTCGGTGCCATACAATCTGGTGGCGCTGGTCGGTGTCTGGCGCGCAGCCGCGCGCTATCAAGGGCCGGGTCATCATGCAGACCTGGCACGTGGTGTGTCGGCGATCCTTTTCGCAGGACTGAGCCTGACATGAACCCGTTGATAGGCGCCTTGCCTGACGCGCTGGCAGCTCGCAGACCTTGCGCATCAGATTGTCTTTCGAGCGGATTGGTGGGATGCTACGCCCCATGATCAGAACCCGCCAGATCGCAGCCCTGACCCGCCGGACGCTTGCCGTCTGGTCCCTGCTGCTATCGCTGCTGCTGGTCTGGTCGTTTGGAGTAGACCAGGGTCATGCCGCGTCAGGTCCCGTGGCACCGCAAGAGGCGATCGGCCTTCAGGGCACGCCCGAACTTGCTGCCTTGCAGATCAAGCCAAGCCCCGTCCAGCGGCCTGCGGATGACAGGTTCGGCACGGGTCCCGACGCATCACTGTCGACAGACCCGTCAGTTTTTGACGCAGTCCTGCTGACGTCTGACAGCTTGGCAGGGTGGAGCCTGAATGTCCCACAGGGCCGCAAACATGCCCCCCACATCCCAAGGGCACCGCCCGCAGCCTGACCACTGGCAGTTCCCTCATGCGGCACAGCATTGTGCGCGACCTGATACAGTCTTGATGCCGAGCCCTGTCCGGCCGGCATGACGCCGGGTCCGCGCCCCTGTCCGGCCGCATGTCCCTTGCAGATGTCACCGATCAAGCCGGACCGGGCCAGGTGCCCGCCCTTCATCGGCCAAGGATAGATCCATGTCGAAAACACTCATCTGGAAACGCCTCCTGATCTGGAGCGTTTGCCTCTGGGGGCTGATCTTTGCCCTTCCCAACGCTTTTTATCCGCAGGTCGAGCGGTATAACGATGCCCTTGCCGTGCAAACCGAAACCGGCGCGCTGCCGTCTGCACAGGCCGCCGGTCTGACGGGCTGGCCCACTTGGCTGCCATCAAGCCTTGTCAACCTCGGGCTTGATCTGCGCGGTGGCGCGCATCTTATGGCCGAGGTGCAGGTCGAGGATGTCTATGCCGCGCGCATGGATGCCTTCTGGCCGCAAATCCGCGACGCGCTGCGCGACCTGCGCGACAAGGTCGGCACCATCCGCCGGCAGGACGCGGCCCCTGGCGAATTGCGCATCGCTCTGTCCGAGCCTACCGGTGAACAGGCGGCCCTGGCCGCTGTCCGCGCGCTGGCCTCGCCTGTGACCTCTTTGACGGGGGCAGGACAGAACGACATCGAGGTCCGCGCCGATGGGGGCGTGCTGATTGTGACCCTTTCGGCGGCGGAACGTGCCGCATCGGATCAGCGCACGATGCAACAAAGCCTTGAGATCATCCGCCGCCGCGTCGATGAGGTGGGCACGCGCGAACCCACCATCCAGCGTCAGGGCGAGAACCGCATCCTGATCCAGGTGCCGGGTATCGGCTCGGCCTCCGAGTTGAAGGCGCTGATCGGCACCACCGCAAAGCTGAGCTTTCATCCGGTCCTCGGACGCGCCGCAAGCGCAGAGGCTCCGACAGAACCTGGCACGCTGATCCTGCCCTCGCTGGATGAGGCGGGGGTGTTCTACATCGTCGATCAAAGCCCGGTCGTGAGCGGCGACAACCTTGTCGATGCGCAGCCCGCCTTTGACCAGAACAACCGCCCGGCGGTCAATTTCCGCTTTGATCCCACCGGCGCGCGGGCTTTTGGCGATTATACCGCCGTCCATATCGGCAGCCCCTTTGCCATCGTTCTGGATGACGAGGTGATCAGCGCCCCGGTGATCCAGAGCCATATTCGCGGCGGATCGGGCATCATCACCGGCAGTTTTACAGTCGAGGAAAGCACCGATCTGGCCGTGTTGCTGCGCGCGGGCGCCCTACCTGCAGGCATGAGCTTTCTGGAAGAACGCACCATCGGGCCGGAGCTGGGGCAGGACAGCATCGACGCCGGACAACGCGCGGCGGTGATCGGTATGGTGGCGGTGATCGTGTTCATGGTGGCCTGCTATGGCACTTTCGGCGTGATGGCCGTGGTCGCACTTGGGATCAACATGACGCTGCTCATGGCGGCGCTATCAGTGATTGGGGCGACCCTGACCCTGCCAGGGATTGCGGGGATCGTGCTGACCATGGGCATGGCGGTGGATGCCAACGTCCTGATCTTCGAGCGTATCCGCGAGGAGTTGCGACAGGGCCGTCCCGCCGGGCGCGCCATCACGCTGGGCTTCGACAAGGCCCTGTCCGCGATCATGGACAGCAACCTGACCGGGCTTCTGACCGCGCTGATCATGTTTGCCATCGGCTCGGGCGCGGTGCGCGGCTTTGCCGTGACGCTGGGTCTGGGTATCCTCACCTCGATGTTCACGGCTGTCTATGTGACGCGCCTGATCATCGAGACTTGGATGCACTGGCGCAAACCGGTCAGGATCACCCTGAAAGGCTGGATCAAGCTGACGCCGGACAGGACCACGATCGACTTTTTCCGCGCGCAATGGGCAACCTTTGGCGTGTCGGCATTTGCGGTTGTCGCCTCGCTGGTGTTGATCGCGACGATGGGGCTGAACTTCGGGATCGATTTCAAGGGCGGCACGACCTTCCGCACGGAATCGGTGCAGGAGATTGATCTGAGCGCTTACCGCACAGCGCTGTCCGGTTTGCAACTGGGCGATGTGGCGATATCCGAGGTGTTCGATCCCACCTTCCGCGCCGATCAGCATGTGGCGATGATCCGTATTCAGGCGCAGGAGGGGGTTGAGGCGATTTCCACCGCCACCATCGCGCAGGTGCAGGAGACGTTGCGGTCGGTTGATCCGGCGATTGCCTTCACGGCGGTGGATTCGGTCGGCCCCAAAGTCTCAGCCGAACTGATCTGGCTGGCGCTGGCGGCGGTGGGTGCGGGGGCCTTCGGCATCCTTGCCTATGTCTGGCTGCGTTTCGAATGGCAATTCGCGGTGGGCACCGTGGCGGCTCTGGCGCATGACGTGATCGTCACCATGGGGGTCTTTGCACTGTTCCAGTTGCGTTTTGATCTGACCATCGTGGCGGCGCTGCTGACGATCCTTGGCTATTCGGTCAACGACACTGTTGTGATCTTCGACCGGCTGCGCGAGAACCTCGCGAAATACAAGACCATGCCCCTGCGCGACCTGATGAACCTATCCGCGAACGAGACGCTCAGCCGGACCCTGATGACGGCGGTGACGACGCTGATCGCACTTGTGGTGCTGCTGGTCTTCGGCGGCGATGTGATACGTGGCTTTGTGTTCGCGATGCTGTTCGGGGTGATCGTCGGCACATGGTCCACGCTTTATGTCGCCAAGAACATCGTGCTGTTTCTGGGACTGGACCGCAGCGACAAGGCCAAGCGCAAACTTGACCACGAGTTCGCCAACATAGACGCTTAAAGCTTTGAACACACCGGTCATCGCGCCGGTGTGTTCTTTTTCCCATAGGCCGAAATCTCTTTCGGTGGGGCTTGAAGGCCAACCACGGGATACCAATCTCGCAGTCACGGGCCGGGCCCCTCTGACGATGGTCAACCATCGTGATGTCGGACCGTAACAAGTGCGCTTGTGACATGCCCGGATCGGATCCTCCCTCTGAACGGGCATGTTCAAAGCGCGTCACAACGCTCATGAGGGTCCTGCATTGGAAATCCTGTTTCTGCTCTTTCTGGGCAAGCCGCTTTGGATGTGGCTTGTCTTCCTGACCATTGTCATTGCCCTGCTGGTCTTTGACCTTGGCGTTCTGCACAAGGACGATCACGAGATCGGTGTTGCCGAAAGCCTCAAGCTCTCGGCGATGTATATCACTTTAGGTCTTTGCTTTTCGGGCTTCATCTGGTGGCAGATGGATGCCACCGCCACGGCGCAATATCTGACCGCTTTCGTGGTGGAAAAATCCTTGGCGATGGACAATATCTTCGTCATCGCGCTGATCTTCGGCTTTTTCGCGATCCCGCGCGAGTATCAGCACCGAGTCCTATTCTGGGGAATTCTGGGCGTGATCGTGTTGCGCGGCATCATGATCGGCCTTGGGGCCACGATCGTGGATCAGTATCACTGGGTCCTCTATATCTTCGCGGCCTTCCTGATCTTCACCGGGATCAAGATGCTGTTTGTTGCCGACAAAGAGCACAAGATCGAAGAGAACGGACTGCTCCGTTTCCTCAAGCGGAGAATGCATGTAACCGAGCAGTTGCACGGCCACAGCTTCTTTGTCCGCAAGCCGCATCCTAAGACCGGCCGTGTCGTGCGCTATGCCACGCCGCTCTTTCTGGCGCTGATCATGATCGAGATTGCGGATCTGGTCTTTGCCGTGGATTCGGTGCCGGCCGTGTTCACGATCACGACCGATCCTTATATTGTCTACACCTCGAACATCTTTGCCATCCTTGGCCTGCGCGCGCTCTATTTCGCGCTGGCCGCGATCCTGCACCGGTTCGCCTATCTGAAATATGCGCTGTCGATCCTGCTGGTGTTCATCGGTTCCAAGATCTTCATCGCGGATCTGATGGGATGGGAGAAGTTCCCGCCTGCATGGTCGCTGGGCATCACCTTCGCCATTCTTGGCGCCGGTGTGGTGTTCTCGCTCTGGAAGACGGGCACACCCAAGGGCCACCCGGTGGCGGTCACCGCAACGGAGAACCCGCCGCGCATCTGACCGATGCCGCCGCGTATCGTGACAATGAGTGGGCGCAATTCGGTTGCGCCCCTTTTGCATGTTTCAGCGATGGGTCAGCCCTGTAGCGTCAGCGCAACCAGCGCCAAGCCGCCCACAATGATGCGCCACCACCCAAACAGGGCATAGCCATAGCGCGACACATAGCCCAGCAATCCGCGCACGACGAACACTGCCACCACGAAGGCCGCTACGAACCCAACCGCGATCTCGGTCATCGATCCGCTGTCCAGAACGGCGCGGTTCTGCCACATGTCATAGGCGAAGGCACCAGCCATCGTGGGCATCGACAGGAAGAACGAAAACTCGGCCGCTGCGCGCTTGCTGGCCCCCAGTGTCAAGGCGCCGACGATGGTCGCGCCAGACCGCGACACGCCGGGGATCATGGCAAGGCATTGAAACAGTCCGATCTTCAGGGCCACGCCAAGCGGCAGACGCATCGCGTCGTCAAAGCGCGGCGCAAAGGCCATCCGGTCCACGACCAGCAGGACAACGCCCCCAAGGATCAGCATGATTGCAATCAATCTTGGGCTTTCGAACAGGATGGTCTTGATAAAGTCATGCGCCAGAACACCGATACCCACGGCAGGTAGAAAGGCAATCAAGACTGACAGGATCGTGCGGCGCGCCTGCGGATCACGTGGCGCGGCTGCAAAAAGCGTCCAGAGCTGCGCGGCATAAACCAGCATCACCGCCAGCACCGCGCCCAACTGGATCACAACCTCAAAGGTTTTGCCCGCGCTTTCGAACCCCATGAAATGTCCCGCCAGTAGAATGTGGCCGGTGGACGAGACAGGGATGAACTCGGTGAGCCCTTCAAGCACGCCCAGGACAAGAGCCGCGAACAGAGTCTCCGGCATGAGGGTCCCCTTTCGAGATGCAGATGGATTGGCAGGGTCGCCAAGGTGGCGGATAGGTGATCATGGGGCTGCCGACTACGGATATACCCCGGGCCCCTATGCGAACGCGTTCATCAGCAGGAAGAGGCTCGATTTGATGCCCGCGTAGACCACCCCTCCAGCCAGCACAATCGCAATCAACCCTACGAATACCCCCAGAACAACCCAGAGCCCGTCCCGCTCGAGGATCCCAAGTGCAATGATGCACATGGCAACTGATGGGGTCATGTTGCCGAAGGGGATCGGTAGGGACAAAACGATAGCGAGCACAAGGAAAAGAACACCCAAGACATGTTCTGCCCGATGGCTGACAAACAGCCCCCAGCGTGGCCGCAGCAGCCGTTCCGCCCGCGCCAAAAGGGGCGCAAGACGCGCGATGAACTGTGCGAACCTGTCTCGCGGCACGGATCGATCGGCGATCATACGCGGCAACCATGGAATGCGGCCCATGATCATCTGTATCGAGAGATAGATCAGTGGCACTCCCAGCACGCCTGCCAATCCTGGTGGAGACGGCAGAATATTCGGAAACGCGAAAATCAGGATCAATGCGGCACGACCCCGTCCGCCCAGCGTCGCAATCAGATCATTGACGGCCACCACGTCACGCGAGGTATCCTCACTGATCTCAGTCAGAATCTGAGATAGCGTTTTCTTGGGAACGCGCCTTTCCGCCACATCATCGGTTTCGTCGTGGCGCTCTAATTCAGTAACGCCTACGCCCGCTTCAGTGCCGCCCTCCAATTTGGAGGTCTCGAAGTTCGTCATTTTGTCGGTTTCCATGGAATGATATCTATCGATGGCGCAATGGCTGGACCTCTTTGCAAGGCCACAACCGCTCCGAAAGACACAGTAGGGTCAAAGCTGAGCGCAAGGCTCTTGGACGCTGCCCCTTGGTCACCAAAGCTCATCTGCTTACATCCCTGGCATCTGCTTCGCCGGCCAGATCAACACCAGGGTCTTCCTCAAATTCCTCGTCGTCGTAATAGCCTTCCGCGCGCAGCCTCTCTTCGCGCCTGGTCTCGACCCGGCGGACCAGGAATATCGAGATCTCGTAGAGCCCATAAATCACTGAGAAGAGAATGATCTGACTGACCACGTCGGGGGGCGTCACAAGTGCCGCCACGATCAGGATCCCGACCACCGCATACCTCCGCACATTCGCCAGCCCTTCGGAGCTGACGATGCCCGCTTGGCCCAACAGCGTCAGAAGGACTGGCAACTGAAAACATAGACCGAAGGCCACGATGAACGTGATCGTCAGGCTGAGGTATTCCTGCGCCGAACCCTGGAAGGCGATACCTGCCACGGCGCTCTCCTCAGTCGCGCCTTCGCCCAAGAGGCTGCCAGGTTGCTGAAAGCCAAGGAAGAAGTCAAAGGCAAGCGGAGTGATGGCGTAATAGGCAAAGGCCGCGCCCAGAAAAAACATGAATGGCGAGGCCACGAGAAAGGGTAGGAAGGCGCCCTTCTCGGACTTGTAAAGACCCGGTGCGACAAAGCGCCAGAGCTGGAACCCGATATAGGGGAAGGACAACATCAGCCCGCCCAACAGCGAGATCGAGACCGCGACGAAGAAACCTTCCTGCAGACGGATCAGGATCAGACCGCAATCCTCATGCCCGCGCTGCTCCATCGCGGAACAGAGTGGTTCGGTCAGAAAATTGAAGATCGGGTTCCAAACTGAAAAGCAGATCACCATCCCGATGACAAAGGCTACCACAGAGTGGATTAACCGTGTGCGCAGCTCTGCCAAATGCTCGATCAGGGGAGCACTGCTGTCGTCGATCTCGTCTTGTTTTGTCACGATCTATCCTGGCAACGTTCAAGCCACTGTCATTGGCCTGGAAACGAGAAAATTGGCTGAAGAACAGCCGCGATTGCCAAACGGAAGCTATGGGACTGACCTGTTCCCCAGCGAGGTTTCTCGATCTGTTTTCGAAAATGATGCAGACAGTTGAGCCGAGCTCGCTTGGGCATCAGCTTCGCGAAGAACCGCTTTCACAAGAGCGAGGAAAATCATGAAACTCGCGCCCAGCACAAACAAGGCTATGAAATCCAACCCTGCTGAGCGCATTGCCGACAAGCTGAAACCATTACCCAGATCGTCCTGCAGACCCATCAAGCTGGCCGCGAGTGCCAAGGGGAAGAAACCAGATAGAAGGGAAATCAATAGCATTTCCACTACTTCTCCGCGAAACCAACTTCCCGGCTTGGAGAATACTCTGCTGCAGTAGATCGCGCTAACAGCAGCAATGCAGATAATGCTCGCTATGATTGCTGTGAGATATGGCATCGTCGGGATCTTTCTAAAGTTGTGCGAGCGGCCGTGCGCGTTCGCATGGTTGTTTTGATGTTGAAAGAAGAAGTTCAGAGCTGTGGGATGCCATGAGTGTCAAACAGGCAAAGGCGTCGTGATGAGGGACGGTCAAGGGGGCAGCCAAGTGGTCGCAGTGACTACGAAGCGCCCAAGAACCAGTTGCATCCAAGCAAGCCGGTTGTAGTGTCTCACGATTGAACAAACTTCCATAGAAGCGCAATTAGTTCAAACCTTTGAGCCCGACGATCGCGGGCAGACACAGTATGCCACCAGCGGTCAGATGGATCTGCTGCGTGACAGCACTTGCGCCCAGTCCGCCGCGGATTGCGTGGATATCGGCATGCGCAACGAGCTCTTCAATCCATCGCTGCAAGTTTATTTTTTTGCTGAATGCTGTGCGCTGGAGGGGGCACTCGAACGCTTCGCTATATAGCAGTATCCGACCGCCTGGATGCCTGTCTGTAACAGTGAGGCTTTCATACAGTATCGGCCCAAACCCGACCTCCGCACTCAGTTGCGACACTGCAACGCAGCTTCACCAAACCGGTCACTCATGCATTGCGCAGCATTTTCGAGGGCCAGATGTCGGCAGAGCGGACGAAGCAGTCATTCAACCCGTTGAATCGATGTGATCACGAAGGTTACAGACCCAAGTATTTCCGTTGTGCCCGACCGTGCGCCACCACCCGGATTGGACGTTCCAACCAGCACTGCAAATCGGAGATGCGCCCGCGCAGCTGCCGCGAGGTCGAGAACAACTGGAAGGTCGGTTCCCTGCCACTGTTCTGCATCCGCAAACCGAAACTCGAGAGACAGATACTCAGCGGGCGTCTCGGTCACGCCGGGATTGAGTCCCATCGAAAGCCCGTCAGGGATAGTCATGCGCGGATCGTCCTCGCGGGTCATGCCATCGGTCACTCTGATTTCGGGCTCGGCGGCAATTCGGCGGAGGTCCAAATCATCAACCTGGATGAACCCTTTTTCGTAGGCAGCGAAAGCCACCTGCGCCGGTATACCTGTCGCGAAAACGACCGGTGCTTGGCGATCGTAGCCGAAACGGCCTGATATGCGCGGCATTTTCGCGGCCCGCCCCGCGAGACTGCCCTCAGGTGGCTCGACGGTCCCGTCATCAGAGCGTTCAGCTTGGAAGCGGTAAACGATACTTTCGGCAGCCGCTGCACTGCCCAGCAAGGTGCAAAGGCCGGCCGCCGACAGGCACATCATTAGGAATCCATTAGAATGAGCAGAGAACATGGATTGCCAAACCAATTCAGCAGAAACTACCGAAACGGTATCCGCTTCCCATCAGTTGTCAAAGCTTCTTGGACAGCATCTCGATCGCAGAACGTCACGACCGGCTGCAATGGGTCGGTCGCCTCGATGCGCGTGTTGCCATGCGCGCGACCTTGACCTGGCATGCTTCGGTCAGGTTGGGCTCGAAGCTGCCTTGCGGTGGTGCAGCGCCTTATATTGCCGCTCTGGGCAGGCTGACGCCGACATGGATGACTGCAGCCAGCCCGCGGCGAACCCTCATGCAAGGTGCAGCATGTGTTGGGTCACCAACGTGGAGGGCGGAAAGCGGACTGGCGGCAGTGCGGCGTTACAGCAGCACACGCAGGCGATAACCGCCGTCCGTGGCCGCCGGGCGAGAAAGTTCAGTCGAGATCGACCCGATCGCCGACTGAGGTGCAGCGAGTGGACTGCTCTGACGGCGTATTTGCGGAAATTTCGTTGAATTCGTGCACCCAATATCATATCTTGAGCCGCGGAGGTGGCGCATGATTTACCGGCTCGAGATTGAGAACTTCTACTCTGTGCGCGAGCGGCAGGTCATCGACTTGACCGTTGGAAAGAAAGTTCCGGATCAGCCCGGCCGCTTCATCCAGATCCATGACGGTTCAGACGAGCGGGCGCCGCGGGTGGTCGCCATCTACGGCGCGAACGCTTCGGGCAAGTCCAACGTCTTGCGCGCGATTGCGTTCTTGGCTTGGTTCGTCCAATTCAGCTTCCAGCATAAGGCCCGAGCCGGGCTGCCTTATCAAAAGTTCCAGACCCAAGAGATGGTCAACGCCGCTACGAGGCTCTCGATCACGTTCGCTGGACTCGAAGACCCGCTCGGAGCCGAAGTGTCCCGAACCTGCCCTTACGTCTACACGCTCAAGCTTTCTCCGCGGAGTGCAAGTGAGGATCGGGTTTTAAGCGAGAGCCTGCACTACCGACCGACCGGCGCTTCGCGTCTGGTCCGAATTTTTGAGCGGGACGCGTCGGGGACGGTGAAGGCGGCAAGTTGGGTCGGTCTCGGGCGTGAACTGTCTGTCCTTGAGAATATTTTACGGCCTGATGCGAGTATCATAGCGACCTTGGGCCAACTGAATAACAAGCTTGCTCTGAACTTCATTCAGTCCGCGAATGCGATCGATACGAACATCTTGGTGACCAGGTTCGAGCGCGACGAGCTCGAACTGCTGACGAATTATGCTCACAATCCAGATTTGCTCGCTGCGCTCAACCGCGATATTCGGCGCATCGATCTCGGCGTCGATCAGGTTCAGATCCTCGCGGAGAACGGCGCTCCGGTGGCTACTTTCTCTCACGCTGGTCTCGACCTGCCAATCCGGATGGTGCTTGAGAGCCACGGCACCCAGCAGTTCTTCCGGATTTATCCCACGCTTTATCGAGCCCTCGCGATCGGCGGGATCGCCGTTGTTGACGAACTCGACGTCGCAATCCATCCTGCAGTCCTACCGGAAATCTTGCGCTGGTTCTCCGATCCAGACCGAAATCCGCACGGCGCTCAATTGTGGATGAGCTGCCATGCGGTCTCACTACTCGACGACCTGATGAAGGAGGAGGTGTTGATTTGCGAGAAGAGCGCGAACGGCGCCACCCAAGTCTATGGCCTCGGTGACATCAAAGGGATTCGGCGGGACGAGAACTTCTTGCAGAACTACCTCGGCGGGGTTTATGGCGGGATCCCGAGCATCGGATGAGTGGACGCCGTATGATAGAACGGAGGAGCCGCATCTTCCTCGGCTGCGAAGGGGAAAGCGAGCAGGGTTACGGCGTGTTTTTGCAGCGTCTGGCGGATGCCGCCACGCTGAATATCCATATCGTTATTAAAAACCTCCAGCCCGCCGGTGACCCACTGGCTCTGGCGCAGAAGGCGGTCCTCATATTCGACAAGGAGGATCAAAAGGCTGCGCTCATTGGAAAGGCAATCATGCTTGATGCTGATCGCCTTTCTGAGGCGCAGGACCGCGGGCGGCAAGCATTAGAACTACTCGCGCGCGAGCGCTTCACAACAATCTGGCAGAGGCCGGATCACGAGGGTCTCCTGTTGCGTCATTTCGCCGGGCACGAGCATGACGACCCGCAGCGTGGTAGGTCCATGCAAGCGTTGCAAGCGCTCTGGCCGGGCTACCACAAGAACATGGCTGCGGCAGATCTGCAGCGGGGGCTTACCTTGGAGCACGTTGCTCGGGCAGCCAGGGTGACTCCAGAATTGATGTCACTCCTGAGGATGATTGGCCTCGAACGCGGCAAGCCTTGATACTCTCGTAGCGGCTCGGTCGAACCCCTGCGTCCATCTCATCCGCATGTCGAGACGGATAGTCGAAATCCTGAGTTCTCCTACATTGCGAACCTCGCATACAAATCTCGACAGGGCAAAACCCATTGGCTGCCTCGGGGATGCTGCATTGCACCTCTCGGCCAGAGCCGGACGTCAAGTATGGGCCGTGAGCGACGTCGCACAAAGTATGACGTCGCACTTGCACGCCCCTCTATTCGCCTTTCGGCTAAAACGATCTACATTTTCGCCACGAACGCAGGGAGATTTTTAGATGAAACATTGCACTCCGTCCCACCGCCTCACCGCCGCCGATTTCGACCAGGACCTTCTGGACCTTTACGACTACTACGCACATGGAAAAATCTCGAAACGTGATTTCCTCGACCGTGCCGGAAAGTGGGCTGTTGGTGGCCTTACTGCAGCTGCGATCCTCAACACGCTTTCGCCAAACTATGCGCTTGCCCAACAGGTCGCCGAGGACGACACCGAAATCGTAGGCGGGGACATCACCTACCAAAGTCCGAACGGCACCGGCGAGATCAATGCCTATCTCGTCCGTCCGGCGAAAACTGACCCTGGCAACCCACCCGCGGCAGTCCTCGTCGTGCACGAGAACCGGGGATTAAACCCCTATATTCGCGACGTAGTGCGCCGCCTCGCCAAGGCAGGATTCATCGCAATGGGACCCGATGGTCTGTCCTCACTCGGGGGCTATCCCGGAACCGATGAGGCGGGCCGGGAAATGCAGGGAACTCTCGATCAAGAGGCCCTACTCAATGATTTCTTCGCAGGGTTCGAATACCTTTCTGCTCTGGAAGGCACCAACGGCAAAGTCGGTGCAACAGGCTTCTGTTACGGCGGAGGCGTAGTGACCAGGTTGGCCGCGGCTTATCCCGAGATGGCGGCAGGCGTTCCGTTCTACGGATCGTTTCCTGATGCTGCGCAGGTGCCTGGTATCGAGGCGCCGCTTATGATTCAGCTTGCCGCGCTGGACCAGCGCATCAATGAAATGTGGCCTGCTTTCCAATTGGCATTGGAAGCTAATGACAAGCTCTACGAGGCCTACATCTATCCTGAGGTGAACCACGGATTTCATAACGACACGACGCCACGTTACGACGAGCCCGCCGCCACGCTTGCCGAACAGCGTATGGTGGCCTGGTTTAGAACCTACCTCGCCGGTTGAACATCTTTGTGCCTGCAAAATGTGGGCGCGACACGCCCGAACCTCTCGACCAAGCCGTGCTGCATTCCAACCGCCGCCGCTGGACGACATGTGAAAGTGCCTATTCCGCGCTTACCCTCCCACAACGACAACGTGACGTTGACACTGCAACATACCATGAAATGGATGCGCCGCATCCGAGGTCTGCTTCGAGCCCTTACCTGACGGTCGGCAAGGTTACCTAAATGATCCTTTGTTCGATTTCGCGCGGATCTGCCACGTCGACATGCCAGAATTCAACTGCACCGTCTGGCAGGCGCGCCAAGACCCGCTCCAGTTCAATCTTGTTGGTGTAGCGGCGCAGGGACCAGGCCGTCGCTTCAATCGCATTGTCAGGCGTCAGATTGTGGTGCTGCCTGATTTTCTTCACCTCCGCGATCAATGCCGCGCGCGACACAAAAGGCGGCGGCCGCTCACAGAGATGCCAGCCTGACACGAAGACGGCCCGTGGGATTGCAGGCAGAACGGATGCGAAATCCAGTCCTTGCTGCGCTGTGAGCCGCCGCCGGAACACCTGAAGCACACCGTCCATCGCCGTATAGGCCGAATTGTCGGAGACAAGGCTCATACGGTCCTTCAGATCATCGAGGATGGCCCGCCACTCCTTGGACGCATGACGGTAGGTCCAGGGCATGGGCATAGACGGTGCTCCCTCTTTCTATTGCCAGCCTATTTCAAGTTTGGCTTAAAAGGTCAGCTTTGTCCCGCTCTACCGACATCCGACCCTTGAAAATGCTGCGCAATGCATGAATGACCGGTTTGGTGAAGCTGCATTGCAGAGTCGCAACTGACTGCGGAGGTCGAGTTTGGGCCGGTCGCAACCGATTGGTCGCCCATGGTTCGCAACTTTGCAAATGGCGCTATCTGCGCATAGCTGACCTTGGTGCCAGGTGCAGCATGGGCGCGTTGAACCGCAGCCGTAAATGGCCGCTTTCATCACTTGGACAGGATATCCTTGCAGGTGCAGCGAACCTACATTTTCCGCCCTTCCGCGCCATGACCGACAAAGCTGGTTAGCCTACCAATTCCCACAACTCTGCGCATCGTCGAGCGTGCTGGCATAGGTCAGGCACGTCTCTATTCCCTCGTCTTCATTCCGAAGCTTGGCGACCAGGTCGATCCCGACATCACGGCCGTCCCAACCGTTCTCTTTGGCCCAATCAGACCAAGTCCAGACAGCCTCATATTCTTCGGCCTGCACGGGATCATGCCGGAAAAAGGCCAGGCCAAGACGCTCGAAATAGGTGCCTTTCTCGCGCTCGGTGACAGCAGCATCGCGATAGAAATTCAGAATACGGTCAATGGCAGTCATCATCACCCCAACAGGTTTTCAAGCAACTTAACGGCGAAGCGGCGGGCTGGCGACCGGTAAATTGCAGCCCAATTGAGCCAAGAAGGATGAAAGTAACAAGGCGGTAGCCCGTATGAGTGCAGGGCAATGTATTGAAGAATAGAGAGGTTGGAGAGGCCGAATGAAATTTTCCCGCCCTTTGCGCCGCCCAGGTCTTCGGAGCGAGACCCGGGCGGCGCAAACGGCGGGAAAGGCAGAAAGACAGACAAGGGAAAGAAGCTTGACCCCGCCATGATCGGTGGGACCCACGCAACGAGGAGACTCCCATGTTTGTCCGCGACGGTTTCAAGAACAGCACCCCGGTGCTGCCAAGCGATCACTTCATCGGCATGCGCCGCTTTATCGACGACAATGTCGATGCACTTTCCAATGCTGCCAGCCTCCTGGCTGGCGCGAAAGGCCGCCGCATCATCACGATCATTGTGGAAGGCCTGCAGAACAGCGCGCAACCCTCTGGGCGCACGATGCGCGCTCTGCGGGATCTGCTCTCAATTCTCTCGCTCGAGAATGTTCACGACGAGATGAACGACGAATGCGGGTTCTTTGCCGCAATCGATCCCTGCGACCCGGCCGTCGCGGACATCTGTCTGCTGACTGACGGCTTGCGCGCCGCTTTGCACGAAGCATGCGCGCAGAAGTCATCCGGCAAGCACGATCTGGTCACGACCTGACCCCTTCAAACCCGCCGCAGCTCAGGAGGACCTGCGGCGCTTGACGAGGCCGGAATCCCCCGGTCTCATTTTGGAGGTGTCAGCATGACATACCAATTCACCACCCCGTCGTTTTCATTTCTCCCTGACCTGCGGTTTCTCGTCACCATGTGCAATGGACCGCAGGCGATCAAGGATCGGCTCGCCGCTTGGGCCGACACGGTGGACAATGAGGAGGAAGGGGCATGGACCCTGTCGCAGTTGCAAGCAACTTGCGAAGCCTTGGTTGTGATCGCGCACGCGAACGCAGCCTTCAGCCGGGCGACGGTGCCATTTGGCTATCGACACCGTTCCCAACTCGATGTGGCGGATCGCGGGGGATATCTCGCCGCAAAACGGATCATGTTCGACGTGATTGATCATGCGCCGCTCTGCAACTCCTGCCGTGCAAAACTGATACGCCATGTTCTGGGTGTCGTGGTCGCGCAGAAGGAGCAGCTCGAAAGGCTCATTCCCAGACGCTGAGATCGGTGATCTCCCCGGGCCGACTTCCGGTCCGGGGAACATTTCCTATGCTGCCGAAGGTAAACTCGATTGAGAGAAGTGAGGTGCTCATGGCGATCTGGGTCATCTCCGTTCACCAACTGGCACAGGCGCAACATCGCCTGCCGCCTGAAGTGTCTCCTGCAATGCGCGGATGGCCGCCTCGCTGATCCGCGCCGCGGGTGCCTGGACAATTGATCCGTCGATCTCCTCTATCAGAACGCGCTTTCGCAGATTGAACCTGAGCGGGCCACTCATTTCGCCACCAGCGTTGAGCGCACTGGGATCAAGAACCAGCTCATGCGGTTCAGTTAATCTGGAGTCCACGAGGTTGCCACAGGCGAGGTCAAGCAACCTACGAGAGCCGAGTGTGCGCACATTGACGACCAGCCCGGTCGTAATTGGGGCAGGGGTGTTGGCTGCAGGCGTCGCGGGCAACATGCACGCGATAAGATCGCCGCGATGGAACTCGTGCGGCGCGCCTGTGCGAACGTCGACCTTAGTCACCGTCTTTGCAGCAGCGCTCGTCTCCGGCAAATGGCGAGTCCGAGTCTCTTGTTCCATGCTGATCATGCCGCCTCTCGGCTGATCGCTGACCAGAACCAACAAATGCTCCAATGCAGCGGCGGCTTCTTCGCTGGTTGGCAGCGTCAAGGCACGCTGTTGGCTCAATACATGTATGCGCTCCGCAAGGTCCTTGGCGGCGAACTCGGGCAAGTTCGACCAGTCCGGGCCTTTCGCTGCGGGCCGACCTGCAACATACCCTTCCAGCACCGTTTCATCCGTGTCCGGGTCACGCAGACGGACAGCGACGAGCTCCCCACCGTTTGACAAAGCGATATCGACATCGAGAGAGGCCATCAGCGGTGTGCTACAACCTGCGATGATAGGGCACCCAAACCCGCTTTTTTCCCGAACCTGTATCCCGTAATCGACAGAGTCGAGAGTGATTTTCAGCTCGGCAAGCCCGTGGTCCGAGTAGTGGCGGTCGACGGTAGTGCCTTCCAGATGCCCAAGGATTCTTTGGCGTGTGCCGGTTTCGATCCGGGCTTGCAGCAGTTTCGAAGACAGCGTGCGCCGCATGGCGTAGATATCCTCATGTTCGCTGTCCAAGTTCAGTTTCTTCAAAACGGATCGCAATCTGTCACCAAAGATCTGCGACCGGCGCCCATGTGAGCTGTCTGGCTGCACTTCCGGGAAAACCCATTCTTCTTTTTGCTCTACTTTCAAAGCGATCCATTCCCGAAACCCGAGATCGAGCAAAAGTTGCGGCACGGGCAAGACCCGACGGGATTGCTCTGATTTCAGAGCGGCATCGCCTTCCTCACCAATCAAAAGGCAGATGAGTCCGTCGCGGCGCACAACGTCCTTCACGCCGAGCTGCAGGATCTCTTCTGGCCTAAGGCCCATACAGATCATGAACAGCGGCACCCAATAGACGGAGTCGCGAATAAGAACACTCCGCCTTGTGGAGGCCTTCCGCCAGCGCTGCTTCGGGGAGGAGGTGCCGGCATAGATTGGCGAGATCATCAAACGGGTAATATTCTCGAGGGACCAGGAGCGGCGACGCTTCGGGCGCGACACCCGGGTCGGCAGTCCACATGGCGTTCTTTGTGATTTGTGCCACTTCGTTAAACGGCTTTTCAGCTGCCGGTGAGAGGGCACGATCCGGTCTTCATCATCAATATCGCGCCCGACCCGCCTCGCACCGAGAGCCGCCTTCACGATGCGCTGAAACATGTCGCGCTGCACGATAAGGTAGTTGTCTGTCAGGCGGGGTGTGAGATGATTGACAAGTCTGCGTCGTTTGTCCGGCACCGATAGGGTCTCGTCAGCCAGAACCGCTGCAATCAGATCGCTGTCCAACGCATCGGCTTGCTGCGTTTCGCCGACCGGGTCAAAGACATTGCCCGTTTTCTCATAGCGATTGCGGCCGTGAGACTTGCCCCAGTTCTTGGGGAGCATCCAGAGCAGATGGAGCAGCTCGAAGCTTTTTTCCAGAGTTAGCGAGGCGACGGAGATGTCGCCGAAATAGGCGAGCGCGACTTTCCCAACGACCCGGATTTTCTTTTCAACCTCGTCAGTCGCTTCTTCACAGGCTTTCTCGATCGCTTCTGACAGCAGCAATGGCGACTTCAGCGCATCACGCGACGGGGCGATGTCGTGCTGTTGCAACAGCTCACGCCCCGCATGGAGAGGATCTTCGAAATGGCTTTCCACACGATCCTCAAGTTCCAGCAATTGCCGCATCACCGCCAGCACCTGCCGGGCCACGGCAGGCTGCGTGATGTCCTCGGAAGAGAGACCATTCTGCGGAGCGACACTCGCCGCCAGTCGCGCCGAAAGCTCCCAATTCCTGTCGCGCTGCGCCGCGATGATCTGCTCTTTCTCATGTGCAAGCTGCGCGAGATGGCCGGCACTATCTGTCTCGGGCGCATCACTTTCCTGCCGATCAAGCATCCGTGCGACGGCACGGCGCACCAGATCCTGAATCAAGGCTTTGGTCCGGGTCTCGCAGACGGGGTTGTCTGACAGAACTGCAATCATGTCTCTCTCTCCTGCTTCGATGAGAGTCAGCAGGAGGGCCGACCGTTTCACCGCGTCGCTGAGAACATCGGTTCGCAGAGAGACAGACAGAAACGCGGGTGCGCCGATTTTTGTCAGCGCGGTTGGCCAGCGGCGGCGGAACTGGAAGATTCCGTTTCTGCGCACGAGATGCAGACCCCATCTACGGCGGGAATGACTCGGCCTGGCGCGCATGCAATGTGAAGCAGGCTGTGAAGCAGTGCGACACATCGGGGACAGGTTGGCCGTTTTGACATCGGCTAACCTATTGGAAGTTATTGAGTTTTTCATGTGTGTTGGCTGGGGCGGTAGGATTCGAACCTACGGTACACGGTACCAAAAACCGATGCCTTACCACTTGGCCACGCCCCAACGTGAGGGGCTGATTACTCTGACATTGATACGGGTTCAAGACCCGTTCTTGAAAAAAACGACAGGTTTCGCGTTTCTGGTCATCACTCCCTGACCTCGTCGGGTTTGACGCCCCAAAGCGCGGTCTTGGGGGCCCAGCCGCGATAGCCTCCGGCCGAGAGGCGGCACCAGTCGGGGGTGCAATTGTCCAGGCGTGCCACCACGCCCTGCTCCAGATGCGCATTGGCAGGAGCTGCAGGGTCGGGGCGGCTATGCAGGGCCAGCATGTCCTGATCCACGATCACCGTGCGCGTTCCCGAGAGCAGCGAGTAATGCACCCATCCCCCCGCACCGTCACGGTCGCGCACGCGCCGCCAGTGGCCGTGTTCCGCCGTGATCTCGACAGGCATATCCTCGCGGGTGAAGACCCAGTCGACACGGTGCGTCAGCGAGGGGCCGCGCCGCACATTGACCTCGCCCGACTTGATCGAGACGTAGCGCGGCAAGGGCAGGTTGGTGACGCTGCCCCTGTCCGCCGCCTGCGCCTGTGGCGCGAGAGGTGACATCAACAGCACCGCCAGAAGCGCCGCCACGCCCCGTTTTGCCCGCACAGACCCGCGGTCCGCCCGAAAACTCAGCTTTTTCATTGCGTCTGCCTGCCTTCTATCCGCTCTGACCGGGTGAAATCTGGATTGGGGTTCTTGTGCCCCGCCGGTTCATCCGCCACCATGCCATCAGCCAGCTGATTTGGAAAGAAGGGGAGGGCCTGAATGCCAACTGCACGTCTGAGTGTTGTCGTGACGCGACGCTTGCCCGAAGCGGTCGAGACACGGATGAAGGAACTGTTCGATGTGCAGCTGCGTGAGGACGACACGCCCATGACCCGCGCCGAGCTGGTCGAGGCGATGGCTTCGGCCGATGTGCTGGTGCCGACCGTGACGGATGAGATCGACGCAGGCCTGATTGCACAGGCCGGGGCCCGGATGCGGCTGATCGCCAATTACGGGGCAGGGGTGGATCACATCGACGTGGAAACGGCGCGGCAGCGCGGGATTCTGGTGTCGAACACGCCCGGCGTGCTGACCGACGATACGGCGGACATGACCATGGCCCTGATGCTTGCGGTGATCCGGCGGATGCCGGAAGGGCTTGCCATCATGAACGAGGGCAAGTGGACCGGCTGGTCCCCCACGGCCCTGTTGGGCGGGCGCATCGGCGGGCGGCGTCTGGGCATTCTGGGCATGGGCCGGATCGGGCAGGCCGTGGCCCGCCGCGCCCGCGCCTTCGGCATGCAGATCCATTACCACAACCGCCGTCGCCTGCGTCCCGAAATCGAGGATAAGCTGGAGGCCACCTATTGGGAGAGCCTTGACCAGATGGTCGCGCGGATGGATGTGATCAGCATCAACTGCCCGCATACGCCCTCGACCTTCCACCTGATGAACGCGCGGCGGCTGAAGCTGATGAAGCCCGATGCGGTGATCGTGAACACCTCGCGCGGCGAGGTGATCGACGAGAACGCGCTGACCCGGATGCTGGCGGCGGGTGATTTGGCCGGGGCCGGTCTGGACGTCTATGAACATGGCACCGATGTGAACCCGCGCCTGCGTGAGCTGCCCAATGTGGTGCTGCTGCCGCATATGGGATCGGCCACGCGCGAAGGTCGCGCCGAGATGGGCGAAAAGGTGATCATCAACATCAAGACCTTTGCCGACGGGCACCGCCCGCCGGATCAGGTCGTGCCATCCATGCTGTAAGGGGCCTCTGACGCCCCGGAAAGGGAGGCTGTCATGAAACACGTTCTTCTGACGCTGGTCGCGCTCTGCGGCTTGGCGGCTGCGGCCTCTGCACAGCAGGCGGCGGATTCGGTGGCACCCGAAGCGGCGAGTGCGCGCGCCAAGGCCGAGGGGCGCCCGGTCGTCGCGCAGGACTGGATGGTCGTGGCGGCGCATCCGCTCGCGTCACAAGCGGGCGCGGATGTTCTGGCCGCTGGTGGCACGGCGGCGGATGCGATGGTCGCGGTGCAGGCCGTGCTGGGGCTGGTCGAGCCGCAATCCTCGGGCCTTGGAGGCGGGGCCTTTCTGGTCTGGTATGACGCGGCCTCCGGGCAGGTCACGACGTTGGACGGGCGCGAGACGGCGCCGCTGGCCGCAACCCCGCGCCTCTTTCAGGATGCGACGGGTGAGCCGTTGAAGTTCTTCGAAGCGGTGGTCGGCGGGCGCAGCGTCGGCACTCCCGGCACGCCCGCCCTGATGGCGCAGGCGCATCTGCGCTGGGGGCGCAGCGACTGGAGCGGGCTTCTGGACCCGGCGATCCGGCTGGCGGAAGAGGGCTTTGCCGTATCGCCACGGCTGGCCACGCTGGTGGCGGGCGATGCAGAACGACTGGCGGTGCATCCCGATACGGCTGCCTATTTCCTGCCCGGTGGCGTGCCTCTGGCAGAGGGTGATACTCTGCGCAACCCGGCCTATGCCGACACGCTGCGCCTGTTCGCCCAACTGGGCACCGATGGTTTCTACACCGGGCCGGTGGCCGAAAGCATCGTCGCGGCGGTGCAGGGGGCTGCGGGCAATCCGGGCGTGCTGGACATGGTCGATCTGGCGATCTACCGCGTCAAGGAACGCGCCCCCGTCTGCGCGCCTTACCGGTTCTGGCAGGTCTGCGGGATGGGGCCGCCCTCGTCCGGAGCGCTGGCCGTGGGGCAGATCCTTGGCATGCTGCAAGGCCATGATCTGGCCGCTCTTGGCCCCGACAATCCCGAAAGCTGGCGCTTGATCGGCGATGCAAGCCGCATGGCCTTTGCCGACCGGGGCCGGTATGTCGCCGATAGCGATTTCGTGCCTGTCCCTGTTCAGGGGATGCTCGATCCCTCGTATCTGCAAGGACGCGCGATCCTGCTGGCAGGGGATGACGCCTTGCCAGAGGTGACGCCCGGCACGCCGGACTTCGACCACACGCTGCTCTGGGCGGATGGCGACACGCTGGAGCAACCCTCGACCACCCATGTTTCAATCGTGGACAGCTACGGCAATGTGCTGTCCATGACCTCGACCATCGAGAACGCTTTCGGCGCGCGCGTCATGGCAGGCGGGTTTCTGTTGAACAATGAATTGACGGATTTTTCCTTCCGCAGCCATGACGGCGGCGTGCCGATTGCCAACCGGGTGGAACCGGGGAAACGCCCGCGCAGTTCCATGGCCCCGACCATCGTCATGCGCGACGGTGTGCCGGTTCTGGCCATCGGCAGCCCCGGCGGAAGTTCGATCATCGGCTATGTGGCACAAGCCCTGATCGCGCATCTGGACTGGGGCATGAATGTGCAGCAAGCGGTCAGCATGGGCCATGCGCTGAACCGCTTCGGGGTCTATGATCTTGAGGACGGCACGGATGCCGCCGCGCTGGCCGAACCTTTGCAGGCGATGGGTTATGAGGTGAAGATCGGGGCGCAGACATCGGGTCTGCATGCGATTGCCATTACTGCGGATGGCTTGCAGGGCGGCGCCGATCCCCGACGTGAAGGTGTCGCGCTGGGCAAGTAAGCACGCGGCACGCGTCGCTTTCGTGCGCCAGGTCGCTTTCAGACAGGATTGCGTCGGCTGGTTCACACGCGCATTTCTGTGACTGCTATTGATCGGCCAACGCTTGATCCAAGGGAGTCGCAGGCACCATGAAAACACATGTCAAAGCTCTGGTCGTCGGTGGCGGCGCGGTAGGCACCTCGATCGCCTATCATCTGGCACGCGCCGGCTGGCAGGATGTGATGCTGCTGGAACGCGACGAGCTGACATCGGGCTCGACATGGCATGCGGCGGGGCTGTTGCCGCTGTTCAACATGTCCTTTGCGACCACCCATATCCACAAATATTCGGTCGAGTTCTACAAGTCGCTGGAGGCCGAAACCGGCCTGAACGCGGGCTTTTCCGTCGTCGGCAACCTGCGGATGGCGCAGACACAGGCGCGGATGGACGAATACATGGTCTATGCCACCACGGCCGAGACCTGCGGCGTGCCCTATGAATGGATGACACCCGCCCAGATCAAGGACCGCTGGCCCTTGGTGCGGACCGAGGATCTGAAAGGCGCGATCTATCACCCCACGGATGGCTATATCAATCCGGCCGACGTCACGATGGCCATGGCCAAGGGCGCGCGGCAGCGCGGCGTGATGATCGAGCGCAAATGGCAGGCCGACGCCTATCACTGGACCGGGTCCGAATGGCAGGTGACCTGCACCAAGATGGTGGAAAAGGGCGGCAACCTTGTGCCATCCGACGAGCAGATCGTCATCACCGCCGAACATGTCGTGACCGCCACGGGCAATCACGCGCAGCGCACGGCGCGGCTTTTGGGGATCAAATCGCCCGCGATTCCGGTCGAGCATCAGTTCATCGTGACTGAGCCTGATCCGGCGCTGGTCGCCTACCGCAAGGCGGGCGGGCTGGAGCATCCCGTGCTGCGCGATGCCGATGCGAAATGGTATGTGCGCGAGGAACGCGGCGGCTGGATTCTGGGCCCCTACGAGCGGAACGCGCCTGCGCGCTTCGAATTCGGTGTGCCCGACAGTTTCCGCGCCGATCTCTTCCCGCTGGATCTGGAGCGGATCGAAGAAGAATACATGTCCATGATCCACCGGATCCCGTCCTCGGAATCCGTGGGTCTCAAGGATGATTTCAACGGGCCGATCTGCTATACCCCCGACGGTAACCCGCTGGTCGGCCCCGCGCCCGGTCTGCGCAACATGTGGCTGGCCGAAGGCTTCAGCTTTGGCATCACGGCGGCCGGTGGCACCGGCTATTATCTGGCGCAGATGATGGTCGAGGGCGAGGCCGAGATCGACATGGCCGCCCTTGACCCAAAGCGTTACGGCAGCTGGATGACCACCGAATATGCCGCGCGCAAGAACGAGGAATGCTATGAGCATGTCTTCATCCTGCATCACCCCGATGAGGAACGCGAAGCCTGCCGCCCGCTGCGCACCGCCCCCGCCTATGACCGCCAGAAAGCGCGCGGCGCACAGTTCGGCCATGTGAATGGATGGGAACGGCCAAACTACTATGGCCCGCTGGATGCGCCGGACAATTTTGACCATGATGCCCGCAGCTTCCGCCGTGGCGGCTGGTGGCATTATGCCGTTGAAGAAGCGACGGCGATCCGCGAGGGCGTGGGCCTCATCGACGCCACCGCCTTTACCAAGCATCTGGTCAAGGGACCGGGCGCCACGCAGTTCCTCGATTGGTTCACCTGCAACAAGCTGCCGAAGGTGGGCCGGATCAACCTGACCTATGCGCTGACCGATCACGGCACCACGCGGACCGAATACACGATCGTGCGTCTGGCCGAAGATGAGTATTATCTGGTCAGTGCGGGCGCATGGACCGATTATGACGCGGATTTCCTGCGCAAATCCGCCGCCGACAAGATGGGTGATTTCGGCTATGTCGAGATCCAGAATGTCACCACGCAATGGGGCGTCTTTGCCATCGCGGGGCCGAAATCGCGTGATGTGCTGAAAGCGGTGATCAAGGATGCCGATCCCGGCACCGCCCTGTCGAACAAGCGGTTCCCGTGGCTCAGCGCGCGGCAGATCGAGCTGGGCATGTGCCCGGTCAATGCGATCCGCGTCGCCTATACGGGTGAATTGGGCTGGGAACTGCACCATCCGATCGAGATGCAGAACTACCTTTTTGACCTGCTGGAAAAGGCGGGTGCGGATCATGGCATGAAGCTGGTCGGGGCACGGGCGCAGAACTGGCTGCGGCAGGAAAAATCCTATCGCGCATTCGGCAACGAACTCGGCCGCGACGCCACCCCGCTTGAGGCCGATCTGCCGCGTTTCGTGGATCTGTCCAAAGACTTCCGTGGCAAGACCGCGATGGAGGCGCTTGGCATTCGCTCCAAATGCGTGACGATCCTTGTGGATGGTCCCGCCGATGCCGATCCCTGGGGCCGTGAGGCGCTTTATGCGACCGACGGCACCCGCGTCGGGCGACTGACTTCGGGCGGCTATTCGGTGCATTTCGGCCAAAGCATTGGCATGGGCTATGTCCGCCCCGATCTGGCGGTGCCGGGCACGGCGCTGAAGGTCAAGATGTTCGATCAGTTGTGGGATGCACGGGTGGTCGAGGACAGCCCCTATGACCCTGCCAACGCAACGATCCGTCAGGACGGATAAAGGGGCAGGGGGCGTGGTGACACGCCCCCGCCTGTCCGGTCAGCCAGCGGCGGCTGTCATTTCGTCATAACATTCCAGTGCCTTGGCCGCATACATCATCGAGGGGCCGCCCCCCATCTGGATGGTCATCGCCAGCACATCGCCGATTTCCTCGCGACTGGCTCCGGCGCGGATCAGGGTTTCCACATGCAGCACGATGCAGGCGTCGCAGCGGGTGGCGATGGCGATGCCAAGGGCCACGAATTCCTTGGTCTTGAACTCCAGCACGCCGCCTTCCTTCACGGCTTTGCCCAACCCGCCAAAGGCGCGTGTCGCCTCGGGGATGGCCTTGTTCAGGGCGCGCAACTGGTCGCGGGTGCTGTCGAGCTTGTCATTCCATGTCATGATGGGTCCTTGCCTTGATGTCAGTCCGGCAAGGGATAATCACGGCGCAACCGGGCCCGCCTTGATCCTGATCATGAAATCCGCTCAGGGGCGGCGCGCGACAAAGGCAAGGTTGTTGGCGGGCATCTCGACGACCCGCACAAGATCCAGCCAGTTAGCGTGAATCCAGTCGATGACATCCCAGTCGTCCTTGTAGCCGATCTCAGGGTCCTGCGCCCGCAACGAAGCGTGAAAGGCTGTATCCCCATCGGACGTGGTCTGGCCATCCCGCAGGAACGGACCGTAAAGCACGAAGCGACCGCCGGGGGCCAAGGCCTGCGCCACTTCGGCGATCAGGGTTTTCGCCTCAAACACGCTGATCAGATGCAGCAGATTGACCAGAACGATCAGGTCCTGTCCGGCATGCGCCGCACCCCAACCCGCCGCGGTCGCATCCAGCGGGATCGCGGGCCGCAGGTTCGGCAGACCGGCGACCGCTGCATGGGCATTGACGGATGCCCGCCGCGCCGCGTCGATATCCGTGGGCTGCCAGTCCAGACCGGGCATGGCGCGGGCAAAGACGACCGCGTGCTCTCCGGTGCCCGAGGCGATTTCCAACGCGCGCCCCGTGGCGGGCGCGTGATCGGCCACCAGCGTGGCAATATCGGCCGCATTGCGCGCGGCAGATGGCGCGAACATGCGCCCGTCATCCGAAGGATGCGCGACCGACGCCGTATCGGGCAGGTTCAGGCGGCGCGACATCTCAGGCAAACCGTTTCGGATCAAGGGCCGCGACCGTCGACGCATCCAGCGCGGGCGTGCGGTCCAACACCAGATCTGCCAGCAACTGGCTTGCAGCGGGGGCGGTCTGGAACCCATAGCCACCTTGCCCGGCGCACCAGAAGAACGACGCCTCCTCCGCATCCGCCCCGATCACCAGCGCACGGTCAGGCGCGAAACTGCGCAACCCTGCCCAATTGGCCAGCATACGTGTCACGGGCGCGGTCACGGCCTCCTGATAGCGGGCAAGACCTTCGGCCAGCACCATGTCATCGGCCCAGGCATCCTGCGGCTCTATAGGGTCCTCGTCGGCGGGGGACACGATCAGTGCCCCCGCATCGGGTTTGCAATACCAGCTTTCGCCTACCCCATCGACAAAGGGCCAGTCCGCGGGCGACATGCCCTGCGGCAGCGCAATCCGCGCCATCGACCGGCGATAGGGCTGTATGCCCAAGGCAGTCAGCCCTGCCATCTGTGCCACGGTGTCGGCCCAAGCCCCGGCCGCGTTCACCAGAAGATCGCCCTCATGGGTCTGCCCGTCGGCAGTGGTCACACGCCATCCCGTGGCCATGCGCTCGATCCCCGTGACCCGCGCACCGGTCACGATCTGCGCGCCAGCCGCGCGGGCACTGCGGGCGAAATTCTGGATCAACAGATCCGTGTCGATATCCTGCGCATCCTCGCGATAGGCGGCATGGGTGATCGTGTCGCGGTTCAGGATCGGCCACAGTGAGGCCGCCTGATCCATCGTGATCGCGTCCAGCCCCAGATCGGCGCTGTCGGCGCGAAAGGCCTCTTCATGCCCCGCGCTGGCCACCATCATCATGCCGCGCGGCGACAGCACACCGCCATCGGCATGGTGATGATGATCCGCGCTGGCTGCGTTCAGGGCCTTGATCGTGGCATTGCCGTAGTTGCGCAGGAACATCGCCGCCGACCGGCCCGAGGCGTGATAGGCCAGACTGTCCTCACCCTCCAGCACGGTGACATCCGCATGCGGTGCGAGGCGGGCGGCCGCGGAAATGCCCGCGATGCCTCCGCCGATGATGAGGACCCGGCTCATGCCTCCTCCAGCCGGTCCGTGGCGGGGGCGGGCGTGGGGGCAAGGGCCGTCAGCCGCGCGTATAGCGCGTCGTCAAGTGTATAGGTCATGGCCGCCAAAGATGGCGCCAACTGTTCAGCCGAGCGGCCCGAGACGATGGGCGTCGGCCCGGCCTTGTGGCGTGCGGCCCATGCGACGGCCAGCGTCGCGGCATGGACGCCCACATCGGCCGCAATCTCCTGCAACCCGACGGCCGCCTTGTGCATCCATTCGGGCGCATAGCGGCTGGCATAGGCCTGATCCTCGACCAGACGGCCGCTGCCCCCGGCGGCATATTTGCCCGTCAGCAGGCCACCGCCC
>Ga0209347_1001391_pt1 | contig 40241 bp, 36 predicted proteins | sample AutmiccommuBRH23_FD_187382 | JGI IMG/M metagenome (GOLD analysis project Ga0209347, IMG submission 187382) | Deep subsurface microbial communities from Mt. Terri, Switzerland - Autotrophic microbial communities BRH/23 (SPAdes) (version 2) | ecosystem: Environmental > Aquatic > Deep subsurface >... | reverse complement strand
ATCCGCCACCCCGCCAGACCGAGCAACGCGACATCGACCAACAGGACCGCCCACGGCAGCCACGGTCGACCTGACAACTCACCCTGACGCGCCAAAAGGTCAGCGACCAGGAACACCACCGGAAACGGCTGAGCGAGTATGAACACGAGCCAAGCCCGGAACTCCCACCTCGGCATCAGCCCCCACGGTTCGACGCGACTCCGAGACCCGTCCACCTCCACGCCTCCTTCGGCTGATGTGAGCCAACCCCTTGAGTCTGCCACCCAGCTCGCCCACGGGGGAGTCATGGACGCGGTTGGAAAAGTCGTACGCGCTGACACCGATGTTCGAACGGGCTTCCCCCTTGACCACGTGGCCCGGTTGAAGACGCTGATGACGAGGGAGGCCCCCGCCGAGACGGTGCCTGGCTCAGTCCCCGAGTGGACCACTGCCCACCACGAGCGCGCCGACCATCTACAACCCGCTCGGCTCAGTCCTATAAGCGCTTTCTGCGCGGCACCACCCAGCCGAGCGCGGACCCGGTCAATGCGCATACCCGCGTGGAACCGTCGCGAGCCCGTCGCGAGCCCATGTGCCCACGAAAGCCGGCTCCCGGCCGGTCGGCCGCCGAGCGAATTGCACTGTCCTGCAACGGTTTCTTTCAGCCGAGCGACCATGTCACGCGTTCGGGACGAAGAGGTCGCAGGTTCAAATCCTGTCACCCCGACTCACGTTTATGCAGGTCAAAGGCCCTTTACCCACATCGGGTGAAGGGCCTTCGCCGTGCCTGGGTGACTCTCTGGGTGAGGATTGGACTCGGTCGCTGTCCATCGCAACCTGTGTTGCCGGGGCCGAGGTGCGGTCATGGTGGCCGCATGTCAAGTCAACCGTTCCCGGTCGATCTGACCCCCACGGAGCTCCTTCGGTGGGTGTTCGACCGTCTCAACGCTCACGATGTCGTCAGCCCGCGTCCTTTTGGACGGAGGACACGGTGGAGCACTTCCCCGACGCCACGTGTCGCGGACCGGCTGAGGTGGCCGCATACTTCACCGCGAAGTTCGCCGCCATCGAAGGGTTCCATCTCGAAGTCGTGGCGGTCGCCGAATCCGGTGACGACGTCCTGGCCCATGGCGGATGACGGGTCGCCACATCGGCACGCTGCGGGGAGAAGCCACCTGAAGGAGAGCTGAGGGAAGGCCGCCCATGTGGCGGGAAACCTGCGCGTATGGATGGCCTCGGGGGGATCCGAAACTCGCCAGCCCTATCCTCATCCATCCGCTTCTCATGAACGATCGTTCGGCTCCGGGTGCACGTTACATGGGCGTGGTGGTGGGTAGGCAGCCCTTGACCTCGGTCGTCCCAAGATGGCCGCCAGTACGAAGGAAGGCAGAACGATGCGATCACGATTCATCGCTCCCGTAGCGGCATCCGCCCTCTTTGCAGCGTCGATGGGCATGACTGCCCTCCCGGCCTCGGCGACGCCCCAAGCGCCGGCGCCAAGCGTGGCAGCAGCCGCCCCGGTCAAGGCCACCGCCACGTCGACCATCAACGAGACGATCGCCGGCATCGGCAACTTCGTCGGCACATTCACCCCGACGCAGTTCACCACCCAGGAAGGCCAGCTCGCCGTCACGGGGCTCGTCAACGGGGTCCTGACCACCACACAGGAGCTGGTCCTCGGCGGCGTGACCTACCCTGCGGGCTCGGAGATTCCGGTCACCGACCAGTCGGTCACAACCCTCGTCGAGGGCGGCACCGCCGGCGACTCGTGCAAGATCCTGACGCTTGACCTCGGGCCCCTGCACCTTGACGTCTTGGGTCTGGTCATCGACCTGAACGAGGTCAACCTCGACATCACGGCCGTCGGCGGCGCCGGAAACCTCCTGGGCAACCTCCTGTGTGCTGTCACCGGCCTGCTGGACGGGAATGGCTTGACAGGGCTCATCAACCGACTCAACCGGCTGCTTGGTCTCTGACCAGCTGGCACCACCACGGTGCGCAGCAGGGCGGCGGGCACCACGCTCGGTGGTCGCCTCGCCGCCCTCGCCGCGCTCCTGCCACGCATCGCCGCTGTGACGGCGACAGACAAAGCTGGCGTGCGGGCGCCCGCGTCCCGAGCCATGTGTGATACTCGTCCCCCGTGGGCGGCGGTGGCTCGAGCGGCCTCGTGCGCGCATACTGGGGGCAATGGCAACCTCATCTGCACACCCGCGTCCGCGTCCCGCCAGCAGTCCCTTCAAGCCCCACGTCGAGCCGGAAGTCGAGGACTTCACGGTGGGCGACCGGGTCTCACACGACTCCTACGGGGTGGGTCGAGTCGTGGGGATCGATGCCAGCGGCGCCACCGTGGACTTCAGTGGCCGGACGATCCGGGTCACCACCCCCTTCCGCAAGATGACCAAGCTCTAGGCCGGTCAGCGCGCGGTCTTCAGCGGCGTGAAGCGCCTGGGCCATCGCCTCACGCCACAGCGGGTTGCACATGGCGCCGGTCGGCCACGTCGAGCGCAGCCACGTCAATGGGGGTCATGTCCGCCACGCTAGGAGCCCGTCGGGGTCGGCTGCTTCTCGATTCGTGACCGGTTCCCACGACGATGCCGTATGCCGCTGGGCTCGCCCGCGCCCAAGGAACGATGGGCGCGGAGCCAGCTCAGCGGCATACCCCTGCATCGTCCATCGACGCGAAGGTGGGGGATGCCCTCGAGGCGGTCCTGCGCCGGCACCACGTGCGGAGGTTGGCCGGCCTCGGCTGGTCCGAGGCCCGCGAGTACGTCCACATCGCCGAGCGCGCCCCCGTGCCACTGCTCCTCTGGGCGGAGCACACCGTGCGGCCGGTCGAGGCCATCGACGGCGACCCGCGGACTGCTCCTCGACAGGTAGCGGTGTGGGAGAGTTCCCGTCATGAACCCACCGCAGCGGGCTGCGGCAGCGAGCGGACCTTGGCAGGACCGGCTGGGACGAGCCGCCATCCGCAGCCTCCAGGTCCTCGCCGTGCTCACGCTCCTCGTCATCGTCGTGTGGGTGGGGGTCCAGCTGCGCCTCGTCGTCGTGCCCCTACTCATCGCCGTCCTCATCGCTGCCGCGGCGAGCCCGCTCGTCACCTGGCTGAACCGCCGTGGCCTGCCTCGCGCGCCCTCGGTGTGGGTCACGCTGCTCGCCGCGTTCGCGGTCCTCGGCGGGCTGGGCTGGCTCGTCGCGCGCGCCGCCCAGGACCAGTGGGGAGAGCTCGCAGCGGGCGCCGGCGAAGGGGTCAAGGAGCTCGAGCGGATCCTCGCGGAGTCACCACTCGGGCTCGACCGAAGGGAGATCGAGGACCTGTGGGCGCAGGCCGCCGAGTTCCTGGCCGGGCCCCAAGGCCAGGGCGTCATCACCGGAGCCACCCTGGTCGTCGAGATCCTGGCGGGGACCTTCCTCGGCCTCGTCCTGCTCTACTTCCTCCTCAAGGACGGGGATCGCATCTGGACCTTCCTGCGCAGCGAGCTGCTGCCCGACCGGCACTCGCCACGCTTCGACCGGGTCGCCGAGGAGGCCGTGTCCACCTTGGGCGGCTACGTCCGGGGCACCGCGCTCATCGCCCTCGTCGAGGCGACGTTGATCGGCGCCACCGTGGCGATCCTCGGCGTGCCGTTGGCGCTCCCGATCGCCATCGTCGTCTTCATCGGCGCGTTCATCCCGCTCCTCGGCGCGACGGCCGCCGGCGCTCTCGCCGCGCTCATCGCGCTGGTCAGCAACGGCGTCGTCGCCGCCCTCGTCCTCGTGGCGGTCGTGATCGTCGTGAACCAGCTGGAGGGCGACATCCTGTCCCCCTACGTCTTGGGCAAGGCCGTGTCGCTGCACCCCCTCGCCGTGCTCCTCGCCCTCTCGGCCGGGACGATCTCCGCGGGCATCATCGGGGCCATCCTCGCCGTGCCGTTCGCGGCCGTCGCCTGGTCGGCGATCACGACCTGGCGCGGCACCGAGGACCCCGGACGCGGTTCCACGCCCACGCCGCCCCCAACGCCCCCTACGACCACGCCGCCCCCTCCGCCCCCACCGCTGAGCGGCTGACACGACCGGTCGATCGGGGGTGTACTGGGACGACTCCACGAAAGGTGACGACATGTTCCGCGACACCCGGGCCTTCAGCGGCTTCTCCGTCGACGACGTGACCGCAGCCCGATCGTTCTATGCAGACACCCTGGGTCTGGACGCGGCCGAGGAGAACGGCATGCTGACCCTGCGCCTCGCCGGAGGGGGCCGCGTCCTCCTGTATCCCAAGGACAACCACCAGCCGGCGACCTTCACCGTCCTCAACTTCCCGGTCGACGACATCGAACGAGCGGTCGATGACCTGGCCGCTGCCGGGGTGAGGTTCGAACGGTACGAGGGGACCCCTCTCGAAACCGACGCGAAGGGCATCTTCCGAGGCGGCGGTCCGCTCATCGCCTGGTTCACGGACCCGGCGGGAAACATCCTGTCGGTGGTCGAGGCACCTGGTCCTGCCTGAGCCCCACCCGGCCTCTCCTCAGCATCCGCCCTGGCTGAGCCGCAGCCGTCCCGGTATCGATCGGTCACGACAGCAGGCGCCGCAGCTCGGCGCGATGCAGCTTGCCGTTGCCGGTGTGCGGGAGTGCGTCCACGTAGACGACCTCCCGCGGGCGCTTGGAGGCGGCCAGGTGCTCGGTCGCCGTGCGCTGGCGCGGGCTCGCCGGGGTAGCCGAAGGCGTCGGGCCGGCCCGACTCAGACATCGATGGTGAGCCTGATCGAGACGAACTCGCCCAGCTCGAGGGACTCGGCCTGACGGACGCCGTCCTTGAGCGGGACGAGGAAGGCTCCGTCCTTGGGAAAGAGCGACGTCGTGAACTCGGTGTCGCCCACGACCGCCGTCACCGGGATGACCCCCCAGCCGTAGGTGACGAGGTGCTTGACGGCCTCGATCTGGGCCGACTCCTCGTCCGGTACGCGGACGAAGTGGTACGGCGCCGGCCCTCGCCACCAGACGATCTCGCCGCTGAACTCCAGGTCCATCCGGCCAACCTAGGCCCGGATCGCGTCGTGGGACGAGTTGGTCCGGGCGCGCGTGGGGACTGATGACGCACCTACCGGCAGTCAGTCACCCGGCTGCGTGCGTGGAGCCGGGCACTGCGAGGCCCAAGGTGCGTCATCAGTCCCTGACGCACCCGACCGGAACTGCACACTCGACCTGTTGCGGGTGACCGGGCACACTCGACGTGTGCGGGTGACCAGGGTCAGCTGGCGAGCGTCTGGCTGGGGACCTCGCCGAAGGCGTCCCGGTAGTACGCCGTGAACCGGCTCGACCCGCTGAAGCCCCACTTCGAGGCGACCTCGGTGACGGTCACGCCGGCGTCGGGCTCGGCGTGCGCGAGCTCGTCGTGCACCCGCGCCAGCCGGACCCTGCGCAGGTAGGCCATCGGCGTCGTGTCGAGGTGGCGGCGGAAGGCGAGCTGGACGGCCCTTGCCGTGACTCCCGCCGCGGCAGCGACGTCGGCGACGGTGAGATCCTCGTGAGCGCGCTCCTCGATGAAGGCGATCGCGTCGCGCACCGTCTCGGCCGTGATCGGCAGGTCGGTCACGGGGTGCGTGGCGGCCTCGGTGTCGCGCCGCACCGACTCCATCGTCGTGTTCGGGAAGGTCGCGAGCGCGACCGCAGCGAGGAACCGGGCCGCCTCGCCGACGACGAGCGGCGTGACCGGCACGCCGGGGACACCGGACAGGGTGCGGGCCACGTGGGTGACCGTCTCCTGCCAGTGCAGCTCGGCGGCCCGGCTCACGGGCCGGCTCCCGGTGAAGACCACGTCGGTCACGCCGGTGGTGGCCGCCGCGATGTCGCGGATCAGCGCCAGGTCGAGTCGGACGCAGTGGGCACGTGGCGCGTCGCCGGTCCAGTCAACTCGACTGGTCTCGGCCGCGCGGGCCAGGCACACGGACTGGCCGGGGCCGACCTGCTCGACGCTTCCGCCCGCGTCGAGGCGGATCTGGCCCCGCTCGCCGGTCAGGAAGAGCGCCGACTCGGACGAGCCGGTCGAGTCCGTTCCGGTCGGGCCGGCGTCATCGCGCGGACGGAGCTCTGCCGAGAGGCCCGCGCCGGACAGGACGTCGATGGAGAACCGCCCTGCGTCGGTGTGGGCCAGCGCCACATAGGGCCCGTCCGGGCAGCCGACGAGGCGAAGCGGAACGCCGAGCTCCTCCGCGCAGATCCGCTCGATCGCAGTCGGGTCCGTCGCCGTGAAGGTGACGTGGTGGATGCTGCTGGTGGTGCTGGTCGATAGGGACATGATCAACTCCGAGGCTGTCGTGTCCGAGGGCCATGGTTTGACCCGTCAGCGCCCGTCTCCGGGCCGCCGACCATCCGACCTTATACCACTTCTCCTCCTGATTGCACCCTGGGCCGCCACCTCTTGGGCGCAGGTCACATCACCGGCTCCACCCCAGCCCCGGAAAGGGTGAACGCGCCGACCGTGGTCGGCGCGTTCACGTGCTGCCTCGACGCGGTTGGGGGAACCGGGTCGAGGCCTGCGGTCAGGCGGCGGTGGCGCTGCGCTCTTCGTCGACCGTGACGCCCATCTGGGTGCGCAGCTTCTCGAGGACCGCGCGGACGAGGCGAGAGACCTGCATCTGGCTGACGCCGAGCGCGAGGCCGATCTCCTTCTGCGTCATCCCGTCGACGAACCGCATCTGGAGCAGCTCACGGTCCTTCTGCGACAGGCTGCTCAGCGCGGTCCCGAGCGAGACCCGGTCCGCCGCCGACTCGAGCTCGTCCTGCGGCTCGGCGAGGCTCTCCGCGAGGGAGCGGGACTCGTCGTCTCCGAAGGTGAGGTCGAGCGACAGCGGGTGGTAGCTGTGCTCGGCGGAGAGACACTCGGAGACCTGCTCCGGGTCGACGCCGACCTCCTCGGCGAGGTCCTGCGTGGTCGGCGAGGTGCCGTGCTCCTGCTCCCAGTGCTCGCGGGCGAGGCGGAGGACCGGGCCGAGCTCCTGGAGCCGCCGGGGCGGGCGGACCATCCACCCGTGGTCCCGGAAGTGCCGCTTCAGCTCGCCCGAGATGGTCGGGAGGGCGTAGCCGATGAACGACGAGCCGGGGCCCGGCTGGTACCGCTTGATCGCGACGACGAGCGCGAGCCGCGCGACCTGGACGAGGTCCTCGGTCGGGATGCTGCGCCCGGCGTAGCGGGCAGCCACGCCATCACAGAGGTCGAGGTGGAGCCGGACGATCTCGTCGGTGAGCCTTTCGCGCTCCGCGCAGTTCGTTGTACGCGAGAGCTCGAGGAGCAGCTCCTCCGCCTTCCGGTCCCTCTCGACGAATCGGCCGCGACGGCGGCTGATCGGGGTGGGCGTGCTGGTGGGGGAAACGGACTTCATGCGTGACATGACTCATCTCCTGCTTCTGCGGGTGACGGAGTCAGCTCGTGGTTGAACCGCTCGTGAAGTCCCTTCAACCTTGGCGGTGGCGCTCCGGGCGGGACCACCACGAGAACGAACACTTTGCGCCCTCGGCACCCCCCGAAAACGAAGTCCACGCCGGAAAGGCCCGATTTGAGGCGGGTTTGCGCGAGACCAGTTGGGGTAGGCGGCGCACGGGGGGTACGAGTCCCAGGACGTTGACGAGAGGAGTCGTCGTGAGCGTGACGAGCTTCCAGGACCTGCCGTTGGCGGACCGGGACCGTGAGTGGGACGGCGATGCTGCCGAGCGTCGGGTGCGCGAGTGGGCGGGGGCCGAGGACGGACCCAACGAGAAGTACCGGGACGCGCACGTCTGGTACGACGCTGAGAACAAGGACAACTTCACCGCGTACAAGCTGCTCATCGCGGATGTCGTCGACGGTCGGCTCAAGGCGGTGCCGCGGGGAGTCATGGCTGCGGCAGCCGTCATGCAGGGCTCGCGCGGAGGTGTGGACCTCCCCGACAAGGACCGCGACCGCGTGCGCAGCCACCTCGCGAAGTACTACGCCAAGTGGGGCGAGGAGGCCCCGTGGGAGCGCGACGGATGACCCTCCCGTGAAGGGGTATGCCGCTGGGCTCGGTCCGCGCGAGGGTGCCGGCCCGCTCCTCCCGAGGTCAGCCCTGGTCGAGCAGGTTCCTGGCCACACCGAGGTCGTCCACGAGCTGGGCTCGGTCCACCTCACGCTGCCGCGAGCGCAGGACCGACGACGGGTGCGCGGTCGCGACCGCCACGGGCACCGGCCCGCCTGAGCCGCCAGCGCCGCCAGAGCCGGCACCGGTCCACTCCGGCGGCCAGTCGAGGGGCCGGCCGGCGAGGTCCTCCCGAGATGGCAACGGTCGCGGCGGACCGGCAGGCATGCTCAGTCGTCCTCCTCCTGGCCGGCGGTCACCCGGACCGCGTGCGCGACGACGTCGATGAGCTGGCCGGTCCGCTCCATGGTGCGGGTCTGCAGCTGGGCACCGTTGCCGCGGGTGCGGATCCGCTCGAGACCCTCTTTGACCAGCTCGACGTCCCCCGCCTCGGACAGGGCGGGTGCGACGTACTCGACCAGCCGGTCGACGACGTCCCACGCGAGCCGCGGCCGGGAGGTGAACGGGTCGAGCAGACGTCCCTCGGTCCCCTCCCGCGCGGCCTGCCAGGTGGCGAGGCGCACCATCGTCGTGGGCACGTCGGGGACCGGGACCGAACCGGCCCAGTCGCGCGCCGCCGTCTCGACGAGGCCCCGGCAGAGCGCCGCGAGGAGGACGGCGTCACTGGCCCGGAGGCACACGTCGGCCACCCGGATCTCGACGGTCGGGTAGTGCTGGCTCAGGCGGGCGTCGAAGTAGACCATGCCCTCGTCGAGGATGACCGAGGACATCGTCATGTCGCGCACCATCCGGTGGTAGGCCGCGGCGGAGCCGAAGATCTCGGTGGGACCGTTCGAGGGCCACCGGCCGAACGACTGCGAGCGCCAGCTCGCGAACCCCGTCGCCTCGCCGTTCCAGAACGGCGAGTTCGCACTGAGGGCGAGGAGCACGGGCAGCCACACGCGGATCCGGTCGAGGACGCCGACGCCCTCCTCGTCGGACCCGATGGCGACGTGGACGTGCAGCCCGCAGGTGAGATGCTGCTTGGCGACGATCTGGTAGCGCTCATGCATCCAGGCGTAGCGGGTCGACTCGACCGGGATCGGCGTCACCGGCAGCGGTGAGGTCGCGAGCGCTGCGACGCTCGAACCGACCTGCCGGGCAGCGGAGTTCGCCTCGGTCCGCCAGTGCCGGACCTCGCGCTCGAGGTCCTCGAGGGACTCGACGGGGGCCGTGTGCGTCTCGATCATCTGCTGCTGGAACTCGCCCTCGAGGGCACCATGGACTCCGAGGCCGGCCACGGCCTGCTGCTGCATGGCGGCACGCAGGACGAGCTGTCCGGACACCGACTTGGGCCGACCGTTGCGCACGTCGACGAGGAGCATCTCCTCCTCGACACCGACCGTCCTGACCATCCCTACCTCCAACCCACGGGGGCCCAGCCGACCATGAGCGGGTGCCTCCGAGGGGGCAGGTCCACGATCGGCTTCGCCGCTTCGACATTACGCCTTGGAGCGCTCAGCGCCCATGCCCTGGGAGCCAGCCCAGCGGCATACGGTGTGGTCTGCTCAGAACACCGCTCCCCCGCCCGTGACCCCGACGACGGTGCCCGAGACGTAGCTGGCGTCGGACGGGGAGGCGAGGAACACGAAGGCCGGGGCCACCTCGCCCGGTTGGCCGGCGCGCCCCAGCGGGGTGTCGGAGCCGAACGTCTCGATCTTCTCCGTGTCCCGGGTGGCCGGCTGCAGCGGGGTCCAGATCGGCCCGGGGGCCACCGCGTTGACGCGGATGCCCTTCGGGCCCAACGACTGCGCGAGGTTGACGGTGAGGTTGTTGAGGGCCGCCTTGGTCGCCGCGTAGTCGAGCAGCGACGGCGACGGGTCGTAGGCCTGGATCGACGTCGTGTTGATGATCGACGAGCCCTCCCCGAGGTGTGGGAGCGCCGCCCGGCACAGCCACAGCACCGCGTGGAGGTTGGTCCGCATGACGCGCTCGATGTTCTCGTCGGTCAGTCCCTCGAGCCCGTCGCCGGGCCCCTTGTCCCAGTGGAACCCCGCGTTGTTGACGAGGATGTCGAGCCCGCCGAGACCCTCGACCGCCTCGGCGACGACACGGTCGCAGGTCTGGCGCTCCGTGAGGTCACCGGGCACGAGGACGGCCGTGCGGTCAGCCTTGCGGACCCACGATGCGGTGTCCTCCGCGTCGGCCTGCTCGTCCGCGAGGTAGTTGATCGCCACGTCGGCACCCTCCCGGGCGAAGGCGATGGCGACCGCGCGGCCGATTCCGGAGTCGCCGCCCGTGATCAGCGCCTTGAGCCCCTCCAGCCGGCCGTGGCCGACGTAGGTCTCCTCGCCGTGGTCGGGAACCGGCTCCATCCGCTGGGTGAGTCCGGGCGGGTCCTGCTGCTGCGGCGGGAAGCCGCCCTTGTCGTCGCTGCGGACCATCGAGGCCGCGCGCTCTCCGATGCTGCTGGTCACGATGTGCTCCTTCCAGTGAGGGCAGCGGGGGTGAACTGAGGGAGGACCTCTGCTGCGAATGCGTCGATGAAGGGCGCCTGGCCGGTGCCGACGAAGTGCACCATGACCGCGTCGAAACCGTCGTCGAACGCCTGCCTGATCCGGGCCGCGTGCGACTCGAGATCGGCCGAGACGTGCACGGCACGGCGGACGTCGTCCTCGGTGACGTGCCGCCCCAGCTCGTCGAAGGCGTCGACGGAGTCGGTGTCCCACGCGACGGGCGAGCCGAAGACGTTGCTGCGCCACTGCTGCATTGCGATGTCGAGCGCCTCGTCCTCGGAAGGCGCCCAGCTGACGTGCAGCTGGAGCCGGGCCGGCCCCCGCCCGCCGTGCTCCCGGTAGGCCTCGGCGGCCCGCCGGTCCCCGCCCTCCTGCTGGTTCACCGTGATGAGCCCGTCGGCCCAGGCCGCGGCGCTGCCGGCCGTCTCGACGCTGACCGCCGCGGCGACGAGGTCCGGGGGCGTGCTGGGGCGGGACCAGACCTTGGCCCGGTCGACCGTCACGAGCCCGTCGTGGGACACCCGCTCGCCGTCGAGCAGGCGCCGGATCACCTCGGCGCACTCGACGAGCCGCTGGTCCCGGAGCTCCTTGCGCGGCCAGCCGTCGCCGGTCACGTGCTCGTTCACCGCCTCCCCCGAGCCGAGGGCAGCCCAGAACCGCCCCGGGAACATCTCTCCCAGGGTGCCGATGGCCTGCGCCGTGATGGCCGGGTGGTACCGCTGGCCCGGCGCCGTGACGACGCCGAAGGGCAGGCGCGTCGCGTTGAGCGCAGCGCCGAGCCACGACCAGGCATAGCCGGACTGGCCCTGGTCCGTGCTCCACGGCTCGAGGTGGTCCGAGCACATCGCTGCCGTGAACCCGGCCGCCTCTGCGTGCCTGACGTCCTCGAGGAGCTGGGAGGGGGGAATCTGTTCGTGCGAGCAGTGGAAGCCGATCGTGGGCATCCGGTTCCGTCCTTCGTCGAGTCGTCGGCGCGGGCGCTGGCCGCTCTTGCGTGCAGCAGCCGTCTACCCGGTGCGGCATCGGCAAAACCCCTGAGGATGCGTCCGGAGGCGTGGCTTCGGGCGTGTTCGTGGGTAACCGGCCACCCATGAGAATGAGCCAGACCGGTGACCTGTGGTGGAAGACGGCCGTCCTCTACTGCGCCGACGTCCAGACCTTCTACGACTCCGACAGCGACGGCGTCGGCGACCTCAGGGGGATGACGGAGCAGATCGAGTACCTCGCCGACCTCGGGATCACCTGCCTCTGGCTCATGCCGATCTACCCCACCCCGTCGAAGGACGACGGCTACGACATCACCGACTTCTACGGGGTCGAAAGCCGCCTCGGGACGCACGGTGACTTCGTCGAGCTCGTGCGGACCGCCCGCGCCCACGGCATTCGCGTCATCCTCGACTTCGTCATGAACCACACGTCCGACCAGCACCCGTGGTTCAGGTCGGCGCGGCGCAGCACGGACGACCCCTACCGCGACTACTTCGTGTGGAGCCCGACGAAGCCGAAGACCAACCCGAAGGACATCGTCTTCCCCGACCAGGAGGACAGCCTCTGGGAGCTGGAGCCGAAGACCGGGGAGTACTACCTGCACCACTTCTACAAGCACCAGCCGGACCTCAACGTGGTCAACCCGGCGGTGCAGGAGGAGATCGCCCGGACGATCGGCTTCTGGCTCGCGCTCGGGGTGTCCGGGTTCCGGGTGGACGCCGTGCCGTTCCTCATGACGCCGGACACGGTCCCGGCCGACCACCACCAGATCTCCTTCGACCCGAAGCGCTACCTCGGTGACGTGCGCAAGTACGTGACCCGGCGGCTCGGCGACGCCCTGCTGCTCGGCGAGGTCAACCTGCCCTACAAGGACCAGAAGACCTACTTCGGCGGACCCGACGGCGACGGGCTCAACATGCAGTTCGACTTCGCCGCGATGCAGGCGCTCTACCTGTCCCTGGCGCGCGAGGACTCCCGTCCGATCGAGGCCGCGCTGCGCAAACGGCCGGCCATGGACATCACGAGCCAATGGGCCAACTTCGTCCGCAACCACGACGAGCTCACCCTCGACCAGCTGACCGACGAGGAGCGCCAGGAGGTCTTCGACGCCTTCGGCCCGGATCCCGACATGCAGCTGTACGGCCGCGGGCTGCGTCGTCGGCTCCCCTCGATGCTCGGCGGGGACGCCCGCCGCCTCCGCCTCGTCTACTCGATCATGTTCTCGCTGCCCGGCACGCCGGTGCTCTTCTACGGCGAGGAGATCGGCATGGCCGAGAACCTCGACGTGCCGGGTCGGCTCGCCGTCCGCACCCCCATGCAGTGGGGCGACGACCGCACCGGGGGCTTCACCGACGCCCCACCACGCAAGCTGACCCGGCCGATGCCCGACGGGCTCTACTCCCCGGAGCGCGTCAACGTCGCGAGCCAGCGGCACGACCAGGAGTCGTTGTGGTGGTTCATCCGCAACCTGATCCGGCTGCGACGGCAGTACCCCGAGATCGGCTGGTCGACCGTCGAGGTGCCCCGGACCAAGCCACGCAGCGTGCTCGCCCACGTGGCCAAGGAAGCGGACGGGTGGACCATGCTCGCCCTGCACAACCTCGCTCCGGAGAGCGCCCTGGTCGACGTGTCGCTGGGCGACGTGGAGCCGGGCTCGACCCTCTTCGACCTGGTCAACGACCGCAGCGAGCACCCCGTCTCGAAGCAGGGCGACGTCCAGCTCGAGGTCGAGGGGTACGGCTACCGGTGGCTCCTGCTGCACCGACCCGGTGACCGACCGCCGAAGTGACCCCGAAAAGGTCCCGAGAGTGGCGCGGAAGCGGGCCGAAGCGGCCCCGAAACGGCCACGGGAGCGGACGGGACCCGCGAGCGCGACGCGACCCAGCGGCATACGGACGCTGACCCGGAGGGGAAAAACCGGAGGCGGGCTGTCGGCTGCGGTCGGTAGCGTTCAGTGATTGTGACGATGACGAGGGTGGAGCAGGACGAGCCGCAGACGACCGAGCTGGGCGCTCGGTGGGATGCCCACCCTGCGACGGAGCGGGTGCCCGTGGACTGGCGCCGCGTCCGCCGGCCCCTCACGGTCGTCTGCTTCTCGATGTCCCTGCTCGGCGCCATCTCAGCATCGTTGGGGTCGATGGTCGCCGGCCGGCTGGCGGAGCACGCCACGTCGACCCTCGTCCTGCTCCTCACGCTCTGCGTCGTCGGCGGTGCCGTCATCGACACCGTGGCCAAGGTCATCTGGGCGGCGGTGTGCGACCGCGCGGAGGGCCGGTTGCGCGCCGACCTGCTCGACGCCGCGATGGCCCAGCCGCTCTCGGAGCTGTCCGAGCAGGCCGTGGGCGAGGTCCTCGACCGCATCGACGACGACACCTGGGAGGTCGGCCAGCTGATGCGCTGGGGCGTGTGGCAGGCCGTGCGCACCCTGCTCGCCTCCGGCCCGCTCTGGGTCGTCGCCAGCATCGCCTGGTGGCCGGCCGCGGTCCTCTTCCCCCTGACGGGGCTCGCGACCTACTGGGTCGTCCGGCGGCTGCTCCCCCAGGTGGCCGAGCGCAAGGTGATCGAGGAGGCGGCCTGGACGGACCACGCGGCCTCCACCGAGGAAGGCATCGCCGCCCGGGACGACCTGCGCACCGCACTGGGCCAGGCGCACGTGCTGCGCCGCAACGCACGGATGGCCGCACGCGTGCACGCGGCTCTCGAGCGGGTCCTCCAGGTCGAGGCCCGGATCACCCGGCGCAGCGGCGGGCTGCTCCACGGCGCGCTCGCGGCCGTCGCGGTCGTGGGCGCCGCCCTGGTGCTCGCCGGCGACCTCTCGACCGCCCGGCTCGTCACCCTCTTCCTCGTCACGACGATGTTCGTCGGCGGCGTCGACATGCTCGCGCGTCACCTGCCCGACCTGCAGGAAGGTTTCGGCGCGGTCCTCCGGCTGCGGGCCATGCTCGCGTCGCCCGCCGAGCCCACCGGAGGGCGGCCTCTCCCCGAGGGGTCGCTCGACGTGGAGTTCCGCGGGCTCGAGTTCAGCTACGACACGGGCACGTTCGCGCTTCGCGACGTCAACCTCCTCGTCCCGGCAGGCCACACCTGCGCGCTCGTCGGACGCACCGGCTCCGGCAAGTCCACGCTCGCGTCACTGCTGTCCCGGGCCGTCGAGCCGCCGCGTGGGACGGTGCTGCTGGGCGGGGTCGACGTGCGGGACCTCGACCTGCAGCAGCTGCGGGCGGCGGTCGGCGTCGTCACCCAGCGCACCGAGGTGCTCGCCGGCACCCTCGCCGAGAACATGACGCTCTTCGGCGACGTGCCCCGGGCCCGGGTCGAGGCCGCCGTCGCCGAGCTCGGTCTCACCGAGTGGGTCGCCGGGCTCTCCGACGGCCTCGACACGATGCTCGGCCCCGGCGGCACCACGCTCTCGGCCGGCGAGGAGCAGCTCGTCGCCTTCGCCCGGCTGCTCGTCCGGGACGTGCGGGTCGTCGTCCTCGACGAGGCCACCGCCCGGATGGACCCGGTGACCGAGGCGCGGGTGGTCCGGGCCGCGGACCGGCTCATCTCGGGGCGCACCGGCATCCTCGTCGCCCACCGCCTGTCGACGACGGAGCGCGCCGAGCAGGTCGCGGTCCTCGAGTCGGGTCGGGTCGTCCAGCAGGGCCCCCGCGACCGGCTGGCCGCCGCCGAGGGGCCGTTCCGCCGGCTCCTCGAGGCGGCCGCCCACGAGGTCGCCGTGGAGGAGCACCACCACGACGACGCCTCCATCGGCTCGGTCCGCCGGAGCACCACCCCGCCACCACTCCCGGAGCTGGCTCCGAGCCCGGGCCTGGCCCGGCAGGTCCTTCACACGGTGAGCATCCAGCCGCAGTGGGGCCTGCTCGGCGCTGGGTTCTTCCTCATCGCCTCGCTGACCGGGGCGTTCGGCGCGGTGACCGGCTGGGTCTGGGGTCTCGTCGTCACCGACCTGCAGTCCGGACGTCAGCCGGGGTGGCGGCTCGGTGCGCTCGTCGTCTCGCTCGTGATGGGCCCGCTCGTCCTGTCGCAGGCGTTCCGCACCTATCCGCACTGGTGGGTGGAGGTCCGGCTCCGGGTGCGCGCCGCGGTGCTCGCCGGCCAGACGGCGCAGCGCCGGCTCGTCCGGACCCCGCCCGGTGAGGTGGTCGCCCGCACCATGGACGCGGACCGCCTCGCGCGCTACACCGACCGCTGGGTCGACTTCGTCAACGGGCTGATCGTCGCCTCGATGACGGCCCTCATCGCCCGCACGTGGCTGGCCGGCGCGGTCCTGCTCGTGGTCATGGTCGTCTCCGCGCTGGCCTCGACCCTGGGCCGACCGGTCGCCGGACGCTCCGCCGCGGCCGCCTCGACGGCCCGGGCCAGCTTCGGTCGGTCGCTGGTCTCGGCCCTCGAGTCGATCCGCACCGTCAAGCTCGCCGCCGCGACCCCGCAGGTGCACCAGCACCTGCGCGAGGTGGACGGCGGCCGGGTCGATGCGGCCGTCCGCGAGCACCGGGTCCAGGCGCTGCTCGACGGAGTCCCGATCGTCATGGTCCAGTGCGGTGTCGTCGCCGCGTGGGCGGGCCTGCTCCACGGCACGTGGCCGCTGGCGATCGCGCTGCTCGTCGCGAACGCCGTCAGCGGCTTCGACTGGTTCGGCCGGGTCGCCGGGTCGGTCGTCACCGAGGCACCCGGCGTGCGCGCCTGGATGAGGGCCACGAGCGACCTGGCCGGCGGCGGCGACCTGATGGACCTGCCCCCGGGCCTCGACCTGGTGCACGGCACCGCTGCCGAGCCCGAGCCCGGCCCGCGCGATCCACTGCGCACCCTCACCCTGCACCGGCTGACCGCGGTCCACGACGACGGCACCATCGGCGTCCAGGACGTCGACCTCACGGTCGAGGCGGGCGAGCTCGTGCTCCTGCTGGGCCAGGTCGGCTCGGGCAAGTCCAGCCTGCTCTCCGCCCTGGTGGGTCTGACGGCCCACACCGGCCAGGTCCTCTGGAACGGCCGGCCCGTGGGCGACGCGCAGGTGGAGCTGCGACCCGCGCGGGTCTCGCACATCGCCCAGGTGCCCCGGGTGCTGTCCGGGACGTTCACGGACAACGTGGCCCTCGACCATGCCCGCCGCCGCGTCGAGCCGGCTCTCGCGACCGCCCGGATGGAGCGCGACGTCGCCGAGGCGGGCGGGCCCGACGCGCTCGTCGGCCACCGAGGGGTCCGGCTCTCCGGCGGCCAGGTCCAACGCCTGGCCCTCGCGCGCGCCCTCGCCTGCGAAGCCGACCTGCTGCTGGCCGACGACGTGTCCTCAGCGCTCGACGCGGCCACCGAGATCGAGCTCTGGGCGGCGCTCCGGTCCGGCGGTGCGACGGTGATCGGCGCGACGAGCAAGGCGGCCGCCCTGGCCCAGGCCGACCGAGTCGTCCTCCTCGACGCGGGCCGGGTCGTCGAGGTCGGTCCCTGGCGCGAGCTCTCGCAGAGGTGGGCCCACCTCGCCGGGTGAGGGCTGGGTGAGGGCCGGTGGGGCGGCATCCAGTGTGTCCGGCCGGAGCCAGCGAGCCGCGCCGCCCACGGGGTACAAGGAGAACGTGGACACCATTGCGACCTTCGACGAGGTGGTCGAGCTGGCCCGGCTCCGGGCGCCCCTCTACGTGCGCCATTCCGCCGGACCCGGCCCGGACGCCGAGCATCCCGCCCTGGACATCGAGGCGGAGGTCGCACTGCCCGGCCTTCCCGCCAGCGGCCTGACCCCGGAGCCCTGGTGGACCCGTCCGGACGAGGACTGGGTCGCCCGGCGGCTGTGCAGCTGCCTCGACCACGTCGAACAGCGCGGTCCGGACTCCGACGAACGGCTGTGGCTGCTGACCGGCGTCGTCGTCGGCTCCGGGCCCAGCCATGAGCCCCTGATCGGGGCGGTCGAAGCGATCGCGTGGGTCGGGCCCGAGGCGCTCGAGACGGCGGCGGAGGTCTATCGCACCCGCTTCCACGGCTCCGGCCTGAGCGAGCCGAAGCCGGCCTGACCCGAGCCTGACCCGCTGACCCCGGCGTTCGATGTGATCGATCGAGGTGCAGGCCGATCGATCACATCGACTCCGGTCGGCGACGGAGGAGTGACCGGGATACGTTGGAACGGCAGACTCCGACCCCTACCGGCCCCCGGCGGGCCCAGGAGGACCACATGCTGCAGACCGACCACTTCCTCCGTTTCGAGCAGGTCAGCTCGACCGAGCGGACCGCTCAGGGCCTGGTGGCGCAGGTGCACACCGAACAGCTGCGAATCGACCTCGTGCGCGAGGACGTCGTGCGCCTCAAGATCAGCCGAGGCGGGACCTTCGACGAGGAGCCGACCCACGCCGTCTGCGTCGACCCCCTCGCCGAACCGGTCCGCTTCGAGCTCGAGCAGGACGACGACCGGGTCCGGCTCGTCACCTCGGCCATGGTCGTCTCCCTCTGGCTCGACCCGTTCCGCGTCGACGTCCACCGCACCGACGGCACACCCGTCGTCGAGACCGCCGCCGACGAGGACGGTCGCTACTGGGCCTACGCCACGCTCAACGACACGTTCACGCTTCGGCGTCGCTGCGGCGGCGCGGACCGGATCTTCGGGCTCGGCGAGAAGGGCGGGCGCAACGACCGGAAGGGCCGCGACTTCACCCTGTGGAACAACGACGTCCTCAGCGAGGTCGGCTCCCAGGAGTTCACGTCCGGCAAGGCGCCCGGCGACCCCCGCGGCGACCGCACGAGCACGGAGTTCGACCCGTACTACGTCTCCGTGCCGTTCTTCTACCACCAGCTCTACCCGCACGGCCAGATGAGCGGGTCGTTCGTCGACAACGGCTACCGCGGCCACTACGAGTTCGCGCCGGCGAACGAGTACCGCATCACCTTCGAGGGCGGCCAGTACACCGAGTACGTCTTCGCCGGTCCGCACATGCCCGCGATCCTCCGCGCCTACACCGATCTGACCGGCCGCATGTCGCTCCCACCGATCTGGGCGCTCGGCTACCACCAGTGCCGCTGGCACAAGTACGACCAGGCTGCGGTGGAGGCCCTCGGCCAGCGGCACCGCGACGACGACTTCCCCTGCGACGCCCTCTGGCTCGACATCGACTACATGGACGGCTACCGGGTGTTCATGTGGGACACGGAGTCATTCCCGGACGGCCCGGGCATGGTCAAACGCCTCGGCGAGCAGGGGTTCCGGGTCATCACCATCATCGACCCCGGGGTGAAGCTCGAACCGGGCTATTGGGTCTTCGACCAGGGCCTCGAGCGCGACCTCTTCTGTCGCACCGAGGGCGGCGACGTCTACATCGGGCAGGTCTGGCCGGGCAACACGGCCTTCCCCGACTTCGCCACGGAGGAGTCGCGGGCGTGGTGGGGCGAGCTCAACGCCGCGCACGTCCAGTCCGGGCTCGCCGGCATCTGGAACGACATGAACGAGCCGGCGACCGGAGTCATCTCCTCGAAGCCGATGCGCTTCGGCCACGGCGAGCACCCGCACGAGCGGTTCCACAACCAGTACGCCCTGCTCATGGCGATGGGAACGACCGAGGGGCTCCTCGAGGCCATGCCCGACCGGCGCACCTTCATCCTCTCCCGCGCCGGCTTCGCCGGGATCCAGCGCTACGCGGCGAACTGGATGGGCGACAACCAGTCCCGGTGGGACCACCTGTGGCTGAGCATCACGATGGGCTGCGGCTTCGGTGTCTCCGGGCAGCCCTTCGTCGGGGCCGACATCGGCGGGTTCCAGGGCAACGCGAACGCCGAGCTGTTCCTCCGCTGGATGCAGTACGGCGCCCTGACACCGTTCTGCCGCAACCACTCCGAGACGGGGTACATCGACCAGTACGCCTGGGCCTTCGGTGAGGTCGTCCACGACCTGGTCCGCGACGCGGTCCGACTCCGCTACCGGCTGATGCCCTACATCTACGCCGCCTTCGTCCGCGCCTCGGAGACCGGCGAGCCGGTGCAGCGCCCCCTCGTCCTCGACTTCCAGTACGAGTCTGCGGCCGCGGACATCGACGACGAGTACCTCTTCGGCCGGGACCTGCTCGTCGCCCCGGTCGACGAGCCCGGCATGACGGCCCGACAGGTCTACCTCCCCGCAGGCGGGTGGTACGACTGGTTCACCGACGAGCCGCACGTCGGGCGCAGCTACGTCATCGCCCCCACCCCGATGGACCGGATCCCGCTGTACGCGCGCGCCGGCTCGGTCGTCCCGATGTGGCCCGAGGCCCCACCGTCGACCGACGGCTACCACCCCGCCTCCATCGACCTGCACCTCTTCGCCCCGCTCGGCGAGGGTCGCTACGAGTCACGGCTCGTCGAGGACGACGGGCTGACGTTCGCCTCCCGGGACGGCGCGCACCGCACCACCATGTTCACCGTGACCCGAGAGGGCGACGAGGTGACCCTCCTCGCCTCGGTGACCGGCGGCGGCTACCCGGAGCTCCGGCGCACCGCCTTCCGGCTCGTCGTCCACGGCGCGACCCCGTCGACCGTCCGACACGACGGCACCGAGGTCTCCCCCACCGACGGCGGCTTCGTGCTCACCGACGACGGCACCGACTTCCGCGTCGAGCTCGCCGTCTGACCCGTCCTCCGCTGCCCGCAGGATCGGGAGGGCACCCGACCCGCCGAGCGAGCCCAGCGGCATACGGCTGAACACCGTGCTGCCTGGGTCAGCCGGACGCGGGACCGTGGGAGCGGCGGAGGCGGAGCCACCGGAAGCCGTCGGGGGCGACGTCGAGCCGGTTGGGGTCGAGTCACCAGGGCTCCCTACCCAGCAGCGCCGACGTCGATCGGCGTGACCGCCGGACCCGCGAGGACCTGACCGTCCGAGGCGAAGCGTGAGCCGTGGCAGTGGCAGTCCCAGGTCTCCTCGGCGTCGTTCCACCGGAGGCGGCACCCCATGTGGGAGCACCGGGGCGCCTCGCGCCGCAGCTCCCCCGTGACGAGCTCGGCGGCCACCTTGACGTTGCCACCGACGAGCGTGGGCACGGACCGCACGCCCTCGATGCGGCCCGCATCGAAGATCGGCAGCCACGGGGTGTCGTGGCCGGCGATGAGGTGGCTGATGGCGAGGCCGGCGGCACTGCCGTTGGCCAGCCCCCACTTGCCGAACCCGGTTGCGACGTAGACGTTCCGGTGCAGGGGTGGTCGCCCGATGTAGGGCACCCGGTCGGGGGTGGTGTAGTCGTGGGCGCTCCACCGGTGGGACAGCTCGGCCACGTCGAAGGTCGCCCGGGTCCACGCCTCGAGCTCCGCGTACCGGCCCTCCGTGTCGACGTCCGCGCCGACCTCGTGGCCGCCCCCGACGACGATGAGGCCACCGGGCCCTCCGTCCGGCCAGGGCCGAGTCGACCGCGTGGGGTCGTCGACGGAGATCGTCATGGCCGCGGGGGCCTCGCCGCGCAGTCGCACCGCGAGGCCGTAGGACATGGTCGGGCGGGTCCGGGCGAAGTAGCCACCGACGAGGCCGATCGGCAGGAGCGTCGCGATGACGGCGCTCGTGGCCGTGACCTTTCCGCCGTCGGCCTCCACGACGACGTGGCCGCGCTCCTCGGTCACGCCGGTGACGCGCGTCTGCTCGTGGATGACCCCTCCGGCCGCGACGACGGCGTCGGCGAGCCCGTCGAGGTAGCGGCGCGGGTGCAGGTGCAGCTGGTCGGTGAAGCTGACCCCCGCGGTGATCGGGAAGGGCAGGCCGGACTCGCCGACGAGCGAGGCCGGCAGGCCGAGCCGCCGCGCCGCCACCGCCTCGTCCTCCATGGCCCGGATCTTGTGGGAGTCCTCGGAGGTCGTGTAGACGAGGGCGTCGGCGCGGGTCAGCGAGCAGTCGATGCCGAGCTCCTCGACGAGCTGCGCGACGACGTCGATGCCGGCCCGGTTCGCGTCGGCGTACTGGCGCGCGCGGTCCGCGCCGGCCCACTCGACGAGGTGGGCGTAGATGAGGGAGTGCTGGGCGGTGACCTTGCCCGTCGTGTAGCCGGTCGTGCCGTCGCCGACCCGGCGGGCCTCGAGGACGACGACCCGGTTGCCGTCGCGCGCCGCGAGCAGGGCCGTCGTGAGCCCGGTGATGCCGGCGCCGACGACGACCACGTCCGCCTCGGCGTCGCCGACCAGGGGGGACGCCGGTTGCCGCCGCCGGCCGGGGTCGTCGAGCCAGACGCTGCCGTGGGTGGCTTCGTGGGTGGTCATGTCGCTGCCTTTCCAAGGGGTCGTGATGTCGTTACGCCGCTGGGCTCGGTCCCCCGGTCAGGGTCGACGGTGCCGAGCGCGAGGGCCTCGGGCATCAGCCTCGCCGGCCCCGTCAGTGGTTCCGCAGGGCCTTGACGAGCTCTCCCTTGTCCATCTTCGAGCGGCCTTCGATGCCGATCTCGCGGGCCCGCTTGAGCAGCCGGTCCTTCGTCCAGTCCTCGTAGTCGCCCGACGATCCGCCCTTGCGTCCGACGGCGCTGCGGGAGGTCTTGGCGGCCGCGTTGGCGATGCGGGCAGCCTTCTCCTTGCTCGCCCCCTCGTCACGGAGCGACTCGTAGAGCTTCTTGTCCTTGACTGACGGACCCGGATCACGACGGCGCGGCATGATCTTTCCTTTCTCGGATCTACAGGTCGGCGACGTCACTCCCCTACCCACGCAGCCAGGACGGGAACCGCGCGCACCGGCGTCACCGGGTGGGCTGTCGAGGCCCACAGCGGGCAGACTGAACGCCCTGTCCGCTGGGAACAGGGCGCTCAGTGCGATGAGGGGGCTATCGGGCGCCGTGAGGCGCCGACGACTACGCGATCACGCGCCCGCGGAGCCCGCCTTGAGGGCCCGCAGCTCCTCTTCCTTGGCGGCGGTGAACTGCTCGCCGAGGTCGCTCAGCTGCTGGTTGCTCGCCGCGTCACCGAAGGCGGGAAGGATCTGCTCCTCCTCCTCCTCCACGTGGTGACGGACCTCGCCGATCATCGCGGCGATGAGGCCGTCGACGCCGGGAGCCTCCGGGTCCGAGGCGAGCAGCTGCTCGAGCGTCTCCTCGACGTGGTGGTGCTCCTCGAGGCCGTCCTCGACGTCGGACGACTCGTCCGGCACGGTCGACCTGATCGCCGGGTAGACCACCTTCTCCTCTGCCTTGGAGTGCGGGATGAGCAGCTCCTGCACCTGTCGGAGCAGGCCCGGGATCTCCTGCGGCTCCGCCTTCTCGAGCTTCTTGAAGACGGACTCGAGCTTCTGGTGGTCTTCCTTGATCAGCGTGATGACACCGGACATCGGTGGGTTCCCTTCGGTTGTTCGAATCGAACTGGTCTGGACTGCGGAGAGACGTTCAGAGTGCGCTTCGAGCGCACCCTCGTTACGACTTCTCTACCCGCTTCGCGGGCCGGGACTCGGCGGCCTTGCGTTCAGCGAGGTAGGCGAGCCGTCGGAGCGCCTCGGTGTTGCGGACATCGAGCACCGGGTCCCGGACGAGGCGTGGCACCAGGGTGGAGGGCCCCTTCGTCGCGTCCTCGGTCATGATGACGCGGGTGCCACCCTCCTCGGGAACGCACTCGAGGCGCACCTTGCCCTCGCCCGTCGGCCAGGCGCGGACCTTCAGCTCGAGGACGTGGGGTCGGTCCAGATGGAGCACCGACGTCGTGTCGTCGATGAGGGCCGGCCAGAGGCCGACGGAGTGGTGGATCCGACTCCCTGACTGCGGCCAGGTGGCGTCGACCTCGCGGATCCGCGCGGCCCCGACGACCCAGGACGCGAAGCTCCAGCCGTCAGCAAGGATCTCGAAGACGTCGTCCGGACTGCAGCTCATGAAGCGGGTCGTGCGGCTCATGGTTGTCTCCTACCCAGCCGGGGGCCCGGACCCACCGGGCGGATGCGACGGGCGGTGAGCCGCTCGAGACGGTCATGGGCGAGGGCGGCGCGCGCCGCGTTCGACCCGCACGCTCCGTGCACGCCACCCCCGGGGTGGGCGGAGGCCGAGGCCAGATAGAGCCCCTGGACCGGCGTCTCCGGGCGGCCCCAGCCGGGCACGGGCCGCCAGAAGAGCTGTTGGTGGATCGCCGCCGTGCCGCCGTTGACCGCACCTCCGACGAGGTTCTCGTTGCGGCGCTCCAGCTCGGCCGGTCCCAGCACCCGTCGGTCGAGGACCCGGTCCCGGAAGCCCGGGGCATACTCCTCGATCCGCTCCTCGACCTGGTGGGCCACCAGCTCGGCACGCGGCTCGTCGACCGGCTCGGGGTGGGCCTGGTCGGCGCGGGACCGGCGCTGCGGGACGTGGAGGTACGCCCAGAGGGACTCACTTCCCCGTGGCGCGCGAGTCGGGTCGGTCGCGGCCATCTGGCCGAGGATCACCAGGCCCCGATCGGGCACGCGACCCGACGCGAACTGAGCACCGGCGATGGCGAGGTCGCCGACGCTGTCGGCGAGGTGGACGGTGCCGGGGGTGAGCTCCGGGGCGCTGGCCCACGGGACCGGCCCGCTCAGGGCCCAGTCGATCTTGACGGTCCCGGCGTCCCACTCGAACGACCGCATCCGTCGCCGGAGTCGGTCCGGCAGCTGCGACCACGGGACGAGCCCGCCGAAGAGAGCCGGGGCGCTGACGTCAGCGACGACCGCCCGAGTGGCACGGATGTGCTCGCCGTCGCCCAACCGCACCCCGACTGCCCGACCGGACCGGACCTCCACCTGGTTGACGCGAACACCGGTCCGGATCTCCCCGCCCAACGACTCGAACCTGGCGACGAGGGCTGCAGTGAGTCGTCCGGCGCCGCCGCGCGGGACCGGGAAGCCGTGGCTCTGGCCGAGCATCGCGAGCAGCAGGCCCAGCAGACCCGACCCGGGGGCGTCCATCGCGATGTCGGCGTGTGCGGCGTTGCCGGCCAGCAGCAGCTTCGGCCCCTCGCCGCCGAACCACTCGTCGCCGAGGCGCCGCACCGGCAGCAGCAGCTCACGTGCGAAAGCGAGACCCCCCAGTCGCGGGACCTTCGCGCCGAGGCGGAGCCCGGCCCGCAGCGGCGGGAACGGTGTCAGCAGCGCACCGAGGAGGTCAGCGCCGACCCGGTCCCAGAGGGCGCAGACCCGCAGCCACGCATCCCCGTCGCCGGGGTGCAGCCGGTCGAGGGCGGCGGCGGTGTCCTCAGGTCGCGGATGGACCACCGCCCACCGGCCTCCCGGCAGCGGATGCCCCACGGACGCGGGCGCACGGACCCACTCCAGCCCATGGCGCTCGAGACCCAGCCCCTGGATCGTCGGGGACGCCGCGGCCAGCGGGTAGAACGAGCTGAAGGTGTCGTGGACCCAGCCGGGTCGCACGTCCTCGGCGCTCTTCACCGCTCCGCCCGGCTCGTCCTGCGCCTCGAGGACGACGACGCTCCAACCGGCATCGGCGAGAAGGTTGGCGGCGACGAGCCCGTTCGGACCGCTGCCGACCACGACGGCGTCCGGGTCGCCCGGGCCACCACGAGTGCCGGGCCCTCGGTCCGGGGTCACCGGTGACGCTCGAACCCGGGTGGGTCGGGGTTCGGCGGGCTCGGGTTCGGCGGGCTCGGGTTCGGCGGGCTCGGGTTCGGCGGGCTCGGTGTGGGATACGGCTCGGGGAACGGCGGCGGGCCGGGGGTCGGATCGGGTCCGGGGAACGGGCCGGGCGGGCCCGGCGACGGCGGCTGCGGGCCCGGGGAGGGCCCCGGCTCCGGGGGCGGCATGGGCCGCTCCGGTGGCTCCGGGATCGTGTCCAGGTGCGGCGGCGTCGCTGCAGGCGGCACGGAGGACATCGGGAGGCGGGTGCTGGTCATGAGCGGCGCCTACCCCACCGACCGCTCGCTAACCATCAGGACAGCAGGCGCACGAGCGCCCGTTCCAGGGCGGCCCGGCCGGTGACCTCCGCGAGGTCACCACGACGCAACCGTCTGCGATCTGCAGCCGACGCCCGAGCGAGCGCCCGAGCGATCGTGCGCCCAGCGGCATACTCATCGGGGACCCTGCTGTCGACGTAGGACCGGCGTGCGACGGCGGGCGTGTTGCCGAGGTGCTCGGACACCAACGTCATCACCTCGCGCTCGACCTTCTTGCGGGCCCGCTCGGACGCCGGCGGACCGTGGTCGGCCCGCTCGGCGAAGGCCGCAGCCGCGAGCACCGTGCCCGCCCATGTGCGGAGGTCCTTGACGGTGTAGTCGTCGCCGACGAGCTCCTTGAAGTCCCTGTTGATCTCCGTCGAGGTCAGCTCGCACCACGCGCCGCTCTCGGTCCGGTACTGGAGCAGCCGCTCGCTCGGCCCGCGGCTGCGCTTGAGGGACGCGACGGCCTTGGCGAGCGCCGGGTCGCGAACCTCGGCCTCCCGCTCGACCCCGGACTTCGCGGGGAAGCAGAACGACACGACGTCCCCCCGGATGCTCACATGGTCCTTGCGCAGCGTGGCGACGCCGTGGCTGCCGTTCTCGGTCTCGTACTCCTCGCCACCGGTGCGGAAGAGCCCCGCGTCGAGGAGGCGGAGCGCGACGGCGCCGACCCGCTCCCTTCCCAGCCCGGGTCGCCGCAACCGCCGGCTGATCTCGGCCCGCGCCTCCGGGAGGCGCCGCGCCAACGTGACGACACGCTCGTGCTTGACCCGGTCCCGCGTCTCGTGCCAAGCCGGGTGGTAGAGGTACTGTCGCCGCCCGGCAGCGTCGGTCCCCACGGCCTGGATGTGACCGTTGGGCCACGGGCACACCCAGACGTCCTCCCACGCGGGCGGGATGACCAACGCCTTGACCCGAGCCAACGTGTCCGCGTCGACGCGGCGTCCCTCCGTGTCGACGACGACGAAACCCTTGCCGCGGCGCACCCGCCTCAGTCCGGGCCTGGCCGGATCACTCCTCCTCAGCCGCATCGCTGCCCTCCTCCGGCCTCGCCCCCGCACGGACACGATTACCCAATCCGGGGCTGGGTACTTTCCCCGTGTCCTCACTCGACCGCAAGGAACTCATGTCCTCGCTGCACAGCCTCCTCAGCGTGCTGCAGCGCCAGCACGCGCACATCGGCATGCTGCTTTCCAGGGTGGGTGACTCCTCCGGCACCGCTCGACACGGGGCGGTCGCCGACCTGCTCCAGTACGTCGCCCTCCACGAGTCCGCCGAGCAGACCTTCATGCACCCGGTTGCGCTCAAGTCCGTCGGAGACGTGGCGGCGGTCCAGGGTCGGGTCGTCGAGGAACGCGAGATCGAAGCGGTCATCACGCGTCTCGAGGGCCTGGACCCCGCCTCGATGGACTTCATGATCTACTTCGGCCTCCTCGAGGAGGCCATGAGCGGCCACACCCGCGCGGAGGAGAACGTGGAGGCCCGCGTGCTCGGCGCCGTCCCGGACCACGAGCTGGAACACATGGCGCGCGGGATCGGGCTGGTCGACGTGTGGATGGATCCCGCCGCCCGCCTCATCGGCGGCTCGGTGGCGAGCATGCCCCTGCGGCCGGGTGCCAGGGACGTCGGCTTCAGTGAGATGCACCGTCGCAGCCTCGAGGCGTTCGACGCCGTCTTCCGACTTCGCTGACGATCGGCGGGTGAGATACTGGGCTTGCCACGGCCGCAGGTCCGTGTCAGTGTTCGCAAGAAGGGCGAACCCAGTGGAGAACGACGCTGACATGTCGCCGAGAGCGAAGGCAAAGACACATGACCGCAGCACCTCGTGTGCCTGGACGCGAGATCGTTCCTGACCATCCCGGGGAGCTCGGCGCGAGGTTTGCCGGCATCGACTGGTCGCGCACGCCGCTGGGCCCGATCTCCGAATGGCCGACGGAGCTGCGCGGGGCCGTGAGCATCTGCCTCACCTCCCGGTTCCCGATCCTCGTCTGGTGGGGACCGCAGTACGTCATGATCTACAACGACGGCTACCGCCCCATGCTCGGCAGGCTGAAGCACCCTGCCGCGTTGGGCAGCGCCGGCAAGGAGGTCTGGCCGGAGATCTGGGACACCATCGGGCCGATGCTCGACCGGGTCATGGCGACCGGGGTCGCGACGTGGTCCCGCGACCAGAAGCTCATCCTCGAGCGCAACGGCTACCCCGAGGAGTGCTACTTCACCTTCTCGTACAGCCCCATCACCAGCGAGGCGGGCGAGGTCGGCGGGGTCTTCACCGCAGTCACCGAGACGACCGACCACGTGCTGAGTGAGCGCCGCCTCGGCACCCTCGGTGTCCTCGCGAGGCGGCTCGGTGAGGCGACCGACGCCGAGCACGTGCGGCGCCTCGCGGCCGAGGTGCTCCTGTCGAACCCCCAGGACCACCCCGTCATCGTCATGGTCGACGCCGCGGCGCTGCCCGACGACCCCCGCGACCTCGACGTCCCGGAGGAGCTCCGCGCGGACGTGCTCGCCGCGGCGACCCAGGCCGCGACACTCCAGCACCAGGTCCACCACGACCTGCCGAGCCCCGTCCACCTGCACGACAGCGGCCTGTCGGTCGCCGGGCTCCACGCCCTGCCCATCGCCCTCCCCGGTGACGAGGAGCTGTCCGAGGTCCTCGTCGTCGGCCGCTCCTCCCAGCGCACCTGGGAGCCCGCCCTCGTGACCTACCTGGCCCTTTGCGTCACGCACCTGGGCACGGCGCTGAGCGCGATCCGCACGCTCGACACCGAGCGTCAGCGGGCCGAGACCCTCGAGGTCCTCGACGCCGCCAAGAGCTCCTTCTTCACCAACGTCAGCCACGAGCTGCGGACCCCGCTCACGCTCATCGCCGGCCCCGTCGCCGAGGCGCTCGGCGACCCCGGTCTGAGCCCGGAGCAGCGCGAGCGCCTCGACCTCGTCCAGCGCAACACCGTTCGGCTGACCCGCATGGTCGACGCCATGCTCGACTTCGGTCGGATGGCGGCCAACAAGCTCCAGCCCCTGCCGGAGCCGCTCGACGTGGCGCTCCAGACCCGGACGATGGCCGACTCCTTCGCGCAGGCCTTCGACCGCGCCGGGCTCGACTTCGTCGTCGACTGCGATCACGCTCCGCGGACCGCCCACCTCGACCGGGACATGTACGAGCGGGTCGTGCTCAACCTGCTGAGCAACGCCCTGAAGTACACCCCCGCCGGCAGCGTCCGGCTGCGGCTCGAGTGCAGCGCCGACGGTTTCGCCGTATCGGTCGCCGACACGGGCATCGGCATCCGCCGTCGCGACCTCGCCCGGATCTTCGAGCGTTTCGAGCAGCTGCCCCGGCGCGGCAGAGCCCGCTTCCAGGGGGGCGCCGGGATCGGCCTCGCCATGGTGAAGCAGCTGACCGAGCTGATGGGCGGCTCCGTCGACGTGGAGTCCACCCTCGGCCGCGGGTCGACCTTCACCATCCGCCTGCCCTGGGGCACCCCGCCCGTCGAGCCCGCCGAGCCGGCCGACGGCCGTTCCATCACCCCGCGCAACGCCGACGCCTTCCTCGCCGAGGCGGAGGGCTGGTATGAGCCGTATGCCGCTGAGCCCGCTCCCCGAACCTCCCGACCTCCCGCTGTGGCGGGGTCACGCGCCGGCAGTGTGCCGGACGGCGCTGCGGCCCGGCCCCGGCTGCTCGTGGCGGAGGACAACCGCGACATGCGGACCTATCTGCGCGGCGCGCTCGAGTCGGACTACGACGTGGAGATGGTGCCCGACGGCACGACCGCGCTCCAGCGGGCCGTCGCCACGCGCCCCGACATCGTCCTGGCCGACGCGATGATGCCCGGGCTCGACGGCTTCGCGCTGACGAGGGCGATCCGGATGAACGCCGCCGTGCGCGATGTCCCCGTCATCATCCTGTCGGCCCGGGCAGCGGAGAGCGACACCACCGAGGGCCTCACCTCCGGTGCCGATGACTACGTCTCCAAGCCGTTCTCGGTCGGCGACCTGAAGGCCCGGCTCGCGAGCAACCTCGAGCGGTCCCGCGCCCGGTTGCGGGACGCAGCGTGGCGCCGGGCCGTGATGGAGTCGTTCCAGGACGCCCTGCTCATCACGGATGCCGAAGGTGAGGTCGTCGAGGTCAACGATGCCTTCACCCAGCTGCTCGGCTTCTCCGCCGACGACGGGCCGTTCTCCCTTCCGCACCCGTGGTGGCCGGCGGTGGAGACCCCGACCGGGGTTGCGGAGGCCGACGGGGTCGATGTGCCGCCGACGGACCGCGCGAACGTCGACCAGCTCCTGGCGCAGGCGCTGCAGGGGGCAACCATCACCGGGCGCGAGTGCCGGCTCGTCACCAAGGATCACCGGGACGTCTGGGTGCGGCTGAGCACGCGCGAGGTCGAGAGCGTCGGCGGCCAGCCGAACTACGTCGTGATGTCACTCCAGGACGTCACCCGGGAGCATGCCGCTCGAGCGCGCCGCCAGGCCGCCGCGGCCCTGTCCGCCGAGTTCGGGCGCGCCGAGGACCTCGAGCAGGTGCTCGAGGCCGCGGTGACCGGCTTCGCCGACCTGTTCGACGGCGACTCCACGGTCCGCGCCCTCGCGGGGCCGGAGGAGCACGTGTTCACGGCGGCGGGCCCGGTGCGTCGCGCCGACCTGGACGACACGTTGTGGGAGCTGCTCACGGCCATCGAGCCAGAGGTGCCGGCGCCGAGCGACCGCGTCCCCGGGCTGTTGATCAGCCCGCAGAACCACCCCTCCTCCGAGTGCCGGGTCTGGGTGCAGTTCCGGCGCCCCCGCCTGGTCGCGACCGACGAGCGGATCGTCGGCGACCTGCTCGGTCAGGCTTTCGCGCTCGCCGTGGACCGGGTCGTGGCGGCGACGGCCTTCGCCGACCGGGAGTCGCACCTGTCCCGGGCCATCGAGAGCCACCGGATGATCGGCCAGGCCATCGGCATCCTCATCGAACGTCACCGGGTGACTCCCGCCGAGGCGTTCACGAGGCTCAAGCAGGCCTCCCAGGCCCGGAACATCAAGCTGCGCGAGATCGCCTCGCGAGTCATCGAGACCGGGGCGGAGCCGGACGAGGCCGACTGACCGGGGACCAGCCGGCGACGGGGTCTCACCGCGGGTCACTCGTCGACCGGTCACTCGCCGACGGCTCAGTCGTCGGCGGACGTCTCGTCGTGCGGCATGCCGACCGGCTTCGACTCGGGGGACCCGCGCTCGCGCAGGTAGATCGACAGGATCGCCATGCTCGCAATGGCCAGCATCTCGGACTGCCAGTTCTGGAACGTCCTGCTCCAGAAGTCCGGTGACGTCACGTACTGCCCGAGCGTCTGCGGCTCGAGGAGCTCGCGCATCCGCTCCTCGTTGGAGGCGACTCGACCGGCGATGGCCTGGGCCGTCCACGAGAGCACGAAGATCGTCGTCATGATGGCCAGCAACGAGTGCGAGAAGAGCGAGGTGCGCCACCCTCCCGCTCGCGCCCACGGGGGCGAGTCGTCCCGGACGTAGCGCCCGAGCAGCTGCTTCTTGTCGGACTCCCGGCCCTCTTCGCCGGGCTTCTTCGACTCGGAGGAGCCCCGCTGGACGAGCCAGATCGTCAGGAAGATGAAGACCGCGAACTGGAGGTACTCCGACTGCCAGTTCTCCGCGGTGTCCACCGCGAAGCGGGACGATGTGACGTACCGCCACACCGAGATCTCCTGCAGCTGCGCCGTGCGGGCCTGGTCGTTGTACTCAGCGACGCCCGACAGCGCCTGACCCGTCAGGCTGAGCAGGAGAAGGAGGAGAAAGGCCAGGGACAGGGCGTTGTCCTTGAGGAACCCTCGCTGGCGCCGCCCCGTCATCGCTGCACCAACCCGATCGCGACCTGGAAGCAGAGCCCCGCGGCGATGAACGCGACGAGGACCCAGAACATCACTCGCATGTCACTCTCCCTCCACCGCGCAGTCGTACGGCGTCGCGAGGTCCGCAGAGGTGCGGGTGCACCCCGCCGCGATGACTTTCCAGCCGTCGTCGAAGAGGGCGAGGAAGAGCGTCTGACCGCCGGTCGTCACCATGGCGGTGTGGCCCGCGATCTCGGGATCCACGTCCGGTCCGGTGGCCGAGCCGGCTGGCAGGTCTGCGGAGCGCAGCCCGGCCGCGCAGTCGCCGCCGCCGTCCTCTGTCACCTTGCTGCGCGTTGCCGGTGCCAGCAGGTCGCACGCAGCCGCGACGTCATCCGAGGCCAGGCGCACGAACCGGGAGGCAGCGGACGTGGCGGTGGCCGCCTCGGGGGAACCGCAGCCGGCGGTCCCGAAGACCAGGGGCGCCAGGACCACGAGCCCGGCGACCCGGCTCAGCGGCATCCGGCTTCCTCGGCACAAGGTACGCCGGCGGCGCGGTGGCGAGGTGTTCACGCCGTCGGCTCACCCGCGGGGGGCTCTGACCCGTCCTGGGGGTCGGGCGCCGTGTCGGGCGCCGTGTGGGGCGCTTCGTCCCGCGGCTCGTCCCCCGGCTCCTTCGCGGCCTCGGCTGCGGAGCCGACCGCGGCCTCCGCGCTGGACCCGAAGTCGAGGTCGGGAACGATGATCTCCTCCTGGCCCGGAGGTGGCGGCGGGTCCGGCGTCACCGGCGGGAAGACGCGACCGTCGGGAAGGAGCTTCGGTTCGTCGGGGGTCATGGGCATCATCTACCCAGCGACCGGCCGAGGTCACCCGGCGCGGTTCCCGTCCGCCGGGCGGAAGCCGGTCGGGGAACGGGACCTTCAGCGGCCGGTGCCACCGTAGACGATGGCGTCCTCGGTCGAGTCGAGGCCGAACGCGGTGTGGACCGCGCGGACCGCGTCGTCGAGCTGCTCGGCTCGCGTCACCGCGGACACGCGGATCTCGGAGGTCGAGATCATCTCGATGTTGATGCCGGCCTCGGCGAGCGCGCCGAAGAACTTCGCGGAGACCCCGGGGTGGGACTTCATGCCGGCCCCGACGAGGGCGATCTTGCCGATGGTGTCGTCGAACCGGAGGTCGGCGTACTCGACGTCGCCCTTGATGGCTTGGAGGACCGAGAGCGCCTTGGGCCCGTCACCCTTGGGCAGGGTGAAGGAGATGTCGGTCTTCGCCGTCTCGGCGGCGGAGACGTTCTGGACGATCATGTCGATGTTGATCCCCGCGTCGGCCACGGCACCGAAGATCTTCGCGGCGATGCCGACGCGGTCCGGCACTCCGACGATGGTGATCTTGCCCTCGCTGCGGTCGTGGGCGATGCCGGCGATGATCGGTGCCTCCACGGCGTCTTCTCCTTCGTAGGGGTTGGCCTTGATCCACGTGCCCTGCCGCTGCGACCAGGACGAGCGGACGTGGATGGGAATGCCGTAGCGGCGGGCGTACTCGACGCAGCGCAGGTGCAGGATCTTGGAACCGTTGGCCGCGAGGTCGAGCATCTCCTCCATCGAGAGGACGTCGAGCTTGCGTGCGCTGGGGAGGATGCGCGGGTCCGCGGTGAAGACGCCGTCGACGTCGGTGTAGATCTCGCAGACGTCGGCTTCGAGGGCGGCGGCGAGCGCAACGGCCGTCGTGTCGGAGCCGCCCCGCCCGAGTGTCGTGATGTCCTTCGTCGTCTGGCTCACGCCCTGGAAGCCGGCCACGATGGCGATGTGGCCGGCGTCGAGCGCGCTCTGGATGCGGCCGGGCGTGACGTCGATGATCCGGGCGGCGCCGTGGGCGTCATCGGTGATGACGCCCGCCTGGCTTCCGGTGAAGGACCGGGCCTCCTCGCCGAGCTGGGCGATCGCCATGGCCACCAAGGCCATCGAGATCCGCTCACCCGAGGTGAGGAGCATGTCCAGCTCGCGCGCAGGCGGGGCAGCCGAGACCTGCTCGGCGAGGTCGAGCAGCTCGTCGGTCGAGTCGCCCATGGCTGACACGACGACGCAGACCTGATGGCCCTGCCGCTTGGTCTCGACGATGCGGCGAGCGACCCGCTTGATCGACTCGGCGTCGGCGACGGACGAGCCGCCGTACTTCTGGACGACGATGCTCACTGTGGCTCCCGGGATCCTGGAGTGCGGAGCTCGCAGTCTATTGCGCTGGTCGGGCTTCCCCCGATGGCGTCGGAATCGTGAGACACGCGGATTCGACCTTGGCAGGGGTCGAGGCGGGGAGTCGTCTCGCACTGGCAGAGGCACTGCGGTGAGCAGGCGGTTCCGAGCCAGCACTCGGTCTCGCACTCGCACTCGAGGTACCCGGCGTCCCGGTCCGATCCAGGGGCGGGTGACCGCGGGCCGTACAGCTGTTGCCTGCGACGCGCCTCGAGCTCGGCATGCGTCGGGTGGTCGGGGAGAAGGTGGGGATGCTGCGCCTCGCCGGCGCGGACCCGGTCGCGTTCCACACGCAGGCGGTACCACGCCTTGACCGGCTTGCGGCCCCTCTCGGGGTTGACCGCCCGGTACCACGGCTTGCGGTCCGGCGGGTCGGCGTCGAGGTGCGCGGGCAGCCTCCTCCCCGCGTTGTCCCGGACGGTGTCCGAGGCGACCGGGCGCACCTCCTTCCCCGATGAGTCGACGACAGCGAGACGTAGCCCGCCCTCGGCGAGGATCCGGAGGAAGAGCGCCAACGCGGGTTCGCGATCGCCCGTCTCCAGGGCGGCGATCGTCGACTGAGACACTCCGACGGCGGTGGCGAGGTCCCGTTGGCTGAGGTCACCTCGACGACGCGCACGCACGATGAGGCCGCTCACCTCGGAGACGCGGCTCAGGTCCGTCGGCGCCGGAGGGTCCGGGGACTCGAGGGGTCCGAGGGGTCCGAGGGGCTCGGGCTGATGGCGAGGAACACTGGCAGATGGCATGGTTCACCCTTCTCTGCCCCGGAACAACCGTGTCAGCAACCGCCGACACCCCTCGACACCGACCCCTCACGCACTGACCCGCTGGACAGGTCAGTGTGTGAGTCTCCGCGGCCCCCACGGCGAGCGCACTGTGAACAGCAAGCCGCACTGACCCGCTGGACGGGTCAGTGCGTGAGCCTCCGAGCCTGCTCCCACACGATCGAGGGCTCAGGGGTGCAGGGCGTCGAACTCCGCCTCAGCCACCCGCTCGTCATCGGCGTCCAGGCGCAGATGGGACAGGATCGAGTGCAGTGCCCGCATCGACGCCAGCGCGCGGTCGCCCCAGGACGACAGGTAGCTGAACTGCCACCACCAGAGCGCCTCCACGCTCCGTCCGTTCGCGTAGTGCTTGAGCCCGTGAGTGAGGGCCAAGGCGATGTCGGCCAAGTCGTTCGTGATCGAGCCGCCGACCCGCTCGGGGGAGGTCACCGGGTCCACCACATAGACGTAGTCGTCGATGCCGGTGAGCAGGTTCGCGAGTCCGTCACGCAAGGGGTCGGGGTCGTCGTCAGGCCCGGGGTCCGCCTCGTAGCGTTCCACCAGGACGACATCCTGGATGGCTCCGAGCCGCGCCCCGGCCACGAGGATCTGGGACAGCGCGAGGGTGAGCAAGGGGATGGCCGTGTCCGGCGAGTTGCCGGAAGCGACTTCCGTGATGGCGGTGAGGAAGGCGCTCGCCTCCTGCGCGGTCAGGTCCGCGAGGCTGCTCAGCTCGTCGGCGGCGGCGCTCCCGTCCTCGATGGCCGTGGTGTCGCTCCCGGAGTCCGTAGCGACGTCGTCGGGCACCGCGTCATCACGCGTGGTGTCGTCGGTGGTCATGGTCAGCCCCCTGCCGGTGTGGCGTGTCGTATGCCGCTGAGCTGGGTCTCGCTCGGCGGGTCCAGTCTGCCGGGTGCCGGGTCAGGCGTCGACCCGCCTGCGGCCCTCGAAGGCGCGCCCGAGCGTGACCTCGTCCGCGTACTCGAGGTCGCCGCCCACTGGCAGGCCGGAAGCGAGGCGGGTGACGGTCAGGCCGACGTCGCGCAACAGGCGTGACAGGTAGGTCGCGGTCGCCTCACCCTCGAGGTTGGGATCGGTGGCGATGATGACCTCCTGCACCTCCCCGGAGGCGAGGCGCTGCATGAGCTCACGCACCCGAAGGTCGTCCGGGCCGATGCCGTCGATCGGGCTGATCGCGCCGCCCAGCACGTGGTAGGTGCCGCGGAACTCTCGGGTGCGCTCGATCGCCACGATGTCCTTGGGCTCCTCCACGACGCAGATCGCCGTGTGGTCCCGACGGGAGTCGGCGCAGATCCGACACCGCTCGGCCTCGGCCACGTTTCCGCAGACCTCACAGAACCGCACTCTCGCCTTGACCTCGGTCAGGGCCGTGACGAGACGGGAGACGTCATCGGAGTCGGCCTGAAGCAGGTGGAAGGCGATGCGCTGCGCGCCCTTGGGACCCACGCCGGGGAGTCGGCCGAGCTCATCGATCAGGTCCTGGACCGCGCCTTCGTACACCCCTGCAGCCTAAGCCCCGCACCCGACACCTCCGTGCACCTCTGGGGCCGCCGCGCAGAGCGCTCACTCGTCGGCCGCGCCGCCCGGCACCTCGTTGTACGCATCGACCTGCTCCTGCCCCGTGAGAGCCGCGATGGCCGCCATGACGTCGTCGGTCAGCTGTCGCCGCGCTCGCCCTGCCGGTATCCCCTGGTAGCGCTCGACGCCGATGGGGGGCCCGAAGCGGACCGTCACCTTGGCGAGCTTGGGGAAGCTCGCCCCGACGGGCTGGATGTTCTGGGTGCCGATGAGTCCGACGGGAACGACCGGAACCTGCGCGTTGAGCGCGAGCCAGGCCACGCCGGTGCGGCCACGATAGAGCCGCCCGTCGCGCGAGCGGGTGCCCTCCGGGTAGATCCCGAACGCGTCCCCGGCCCGGAGCACCTCGAGGCCCGTGTCGAGGCTCTCCTGCGCTGCGGTGGGTGAGTGCCGGTTGACGGGGACCATGCCGACGGCCGTGAAGAACCCCTTCTGCAGCAGGCCCTTGACGCCCTCGCCGGTCCAGTACTCCTCCTTCGCGAGGAACCGGACCCTGCGCGGAGACACCAGCGGGATGGCGAACGAGTCGATGAACGACAGGTGGTTGCTCGCGAGGATGACGCCGCCGGAGCGGGGGACGTTCTCCCGGCCTTCGATGGTCGGGCGGTAGAGCGCGTGACTGAGCGGCACGAGCACCCCTCGACCGAGGCTGTAGAACATGGCGCTCACTCTAGGGGGCGCACCCGACCGGTGCCGATCGTGCCCATCAGACGGTTCCGCTCGCGGCCCACGCGGTGGCCTCGACATCGAACGGCGCGTCCGGCAACAGCTCCCGGCAGTGGTCCCGGAGGGCGTCTCGAGCGTTGTCGGCGAGGGACGCGACGTGCTCTCCGGCGGGTCCGACACCGAAGGTGTACGGCTCCCACCACTCCTCGAAGCTCCGCTGCGCGACCACGACGACGAGCTCTCCGGACCGGATCTGCGAGAGGCCAGCTGCCTCCAACAGTCCCTCGAGGTCACCGGCACGGGCCCCGGGCAGGTCCTCCTCCGTGCGCGCACCCGGGTCGAGGTCCGTGACCGCCTGCCAGAAGGTCGACAGGGGGGCCCGACCTCCGGCGAAGTCCCAGACGCAGGCCGACACGGACCCGCCCGGTCTCGTCACCCGGGCCATCTCGGCGATACCGGTGGCCGGGTCCTGCATGAAGTGGACGACGAGCTGCGCCAGCGCATGGTCGAAGAAGTCGTCCGGGAAGGGCAGCCGCTCGGCGCCGGCGGACTGGACGTCCAGGCCGGGCAACCGGGCCCGGAGCGCGCTCACGAAGGGCAGCGACGGGTCGATCGCAGAGACCGCGGTGAGGCCGAGCCGGTCGACGAGCCGGGCCGCCAGCGCTCCGGGACCGCTGCCGACGTCCAGCGCGCGCTCTCCCGGCCGGACCCCGGCCCACTCGACGAACTGCTCCGCGAGAGGCTCGGAATAGCGGCCCATGAAGCGCCCGTACGCGTCAGCCGCCACCTGGAACACGCCTCCGACGGTACGCCGCCGGAGGCGTTCGCGCGGGCCCTTCGTCGGGACCGCTCCAGCGTCAGTCGTCGAGCTCGGAGATGACCCGTCCGCCGAGGACCTTCTCGATCACGGCACGTCCGACGTCGCCGGAGATCTCGATGTCCTCGTCGTCGTCGCTCACCGCGGCGTCGTCGGTCACCGGGCGCTGCGGGGCGCGCGGCTCCCCCTCTGGCTGGTGCGCACCACGTCGAGCCGCGCCGAGCGACTCGCGCACGGCGCTCGCCCCAGAGGTCGCGCCCGTCGTCGCACCCCGCGCGGACCCCCTCGGGGGCGCGCTCGGCAGATCGGTCTGCGCCGCACGCGCGGGCCGCGTCGCCCAGTCCGGAGCCGCGACGCTGACGCTGCCCCATCCCGCGTTGGTCTCCAAGGAGCGACCGGTGGCCGGTGGCGCACCGGGGGAAGCCCCCTGCGTCGAAGCGCCCGCGCGGGCCACCCCACCTGACCCGCCCCCGTTGCGGAGATCACCGGCAGCGCCGCCCACTCCCCCGGGCGCCGAGCGACGCTGCGGGCCAGGCGAACCGCTCGGGCCGCCTTCGTCCGAACCGGGCGTGAACGGACCGGGCGCGTCCGTCGCGGTCGTCGCAGGCGTGGGGTGGCCGGATCCGGCGATCTCCGAGGCGGCGACCTCCGAAGCGTGGATCCCGTCGACGACGGCATCCACGCCGAGCTCGTCGATGAGTGCCTGGCGGACGATCTCGGCGTGGTTGCCGGACCGGAAGGTGTTCGTCAGCCCCGCCGTGGCGATGCCCAGGGTCAGCGTCGTGCCGTCATATCCGATGACCTGGGCATGCTGGGAGACGAACGTCCACGTGATGCGGCGGCGGGAGAAGATGCGACCGAGCACATCCGGCCAGGCGCGGCGGATCGCGTCGGTGTCCATGCCCCCAGCCGCGGCCGGGGCGGACGCGGGTGCCGGGTCGGCGGGGGCGGGGGCGGGGGCGGGGGGCGGTCCCTGCTGACCACCGGTCGACGACTGCGGCCCCCCGGACGAGGCTCTGTCTGCGCCCGGGGCCGGCACGTCCTGCGCACTCGACACCCGCGGGGCCGGCACGTCCTGCACACTCGACGCACGCAGGGCCGGGGGCGGCGGCGACACGTCCTGCACACTCGACGGGGGAGGCTGCGGCGCTGGGACCGGGGGGACGGGCGGAGGCGAGCCCAGCGGCATACGGCTCGGTTGGTGTTCTGGGGAGGACGCCTGGCTCGGAACCCCGCCGACCTCGAGACGGCGCTCCAGCCGGTCGAGCCGGGCGCCGTAACCGGCCTCGCCGGACGACGCGGGGAGGAGGATCCGGGCGCAGATGAGCTCGAGCTGCATCCGCGGTGCCGTCGCGCCGGTCATCTCGGTGAGCCCGGAGTTGGCGATGTCAGCCGCCCGGGAGAGCGCCCCGGGGCCGAAGGCGGCCTGCTGGACGCGCATCCGCTCCAGCTGGTCCTCCGGCACGCCGCGCAGCACCTGCCCGGCCTCGGGCACCGCGGCCACGATGATGAGGTCACGGAGCCGCTCGAGCAGGTCCTCGATGAACCGTCGCGGGTCGAGGCCGGACTCGATCACCCGGTCGATCTGGCGGAACGTCGCGGCCCCGTCCGCCGCCGCGAGCGCGTCGACCGTGGCGTCGAGCAGCTCCCCGTCGGTGAACCCGAGCAGCGACACCGCGCTCTCGTAGGTCAGCCCCTCGGGCCCGGAGCCGGCGATGAGCTGGTCGAGCACCGACAGCGAGTCGCGGACCGACCCGCCGCCGGCCCGCACGACGAAGGACAGGACGCCGGGAGCGACCGCCACCCGCTCCTGCTCGAGCAGGCTCTCCATGTAGCCGGACAGCTTGGCCGGCGGCACGAGCCGGAACGGGTAGTGGTGGGTGCGGGAGCGAATGGTCCCGATGACCTTCTCCGGCTCGGTCGTCGCGAAGACGAACTTCACGTGCTCGGGCGGCTCCTCGACGATCTTGAGCAGGGCGTTGAAGCCCTGCGGCGTGACCATGTGCGCCTCGTCGATGATGTAGATCTTGAAGCGGCTCTGGGCGGGCCCGTACGAGGCCCGTTCGCGCAGGTCACGCGCGTCGTCGACGCCTCCGTGGCTGGCGGCGTCGATCTCGATGACGTCGACGCTGCCGGGGCCTCCGCGGGCGAGCGCGACGCAGGACTGGCAGACACCGCAGGGAGTGGGCGTCGGGCCCTCCTCGCAGTTGAGGCACCGGGCGAGGATCCGCGCGCTGGTGGTCTTGCCGCAGCCCCGGGGCCCGCTGAAGAGGTAGGCGTGCCCCACCCGGCCCGTCCGCAGCGCCTGCATCAGCGGCTCGGTGACGTGCTCCTGCCCGATGACCTCGGCGAAGCTCTCCGGCCGGTAGCGGCGGTACAGGGCGGTGGCCATGCACGAACCCTAACCGTCGGTGCCGACGATGTCGTATGCCGCTGAGCTCGCTCGTGGACGCACGCTCGCTCCCAGCCCTCCCGCCCTGGGCCGCACCCCGGGACACGCAGCGCGACACTCTCCGCAACACACCCGCTCACCGTCTGCCGGCCCGTGCTGCAGCCGGGGGGATTTGTCGATGGGCGGGTGTGTTGCCGAGGATGGGGGCTCGCGCTACGACACCCGGTAGGAGCCTCATGACCCCCCGCACGCTGTACCGCCGGATCGCCCTCGCCGAGATGGTGACGTGGGCCCTGCTCCTCGTCGGGATGGCGCTCAAGTACGTCACGGGCACGACCGACCTCGGGGTCCGGGTGTTCGGGCTCGTCCACGGGGTCGTCTTCATCGCGTTCGCGCTCGTCACGGTCCTGCTCTGGGTGAACCAGCGGTGGACGGTCCGGGAGCTGGCCCTCGGCCTGGTCTGCGCGGTCCCCCCCTTCCTCACGGTCTGGTGGGAGCGCCGGCTCGAGCGGGCCGGCCGGCTGGAGGGCGGCTGGCGTCTCGCTGACGGCGAGGACACGCCGGCCACCCCCGCCGAGCGGGTCGTGGCGGCCCTCGTCGCCCGCCCGGTGGTGGCCCTGACGGTCGGGGTCCTCTCCGTCGCGGCGCTCGCGGGGG
>Ga0209347_1001389_pt1 | contig 40275 bp, 30 predicted proteins | sample AutmiccommuBRH23_FD_187382 | JGI IMG/M metagenome (GOLD analysis project Ga0209347, IMG submission 187382) | Deep subsurface microbial communities from Mt. Terri, Switzerland - Autotrophic microbial communities BRH/23 (SPAdes) (version 2) | ecosystem: Environmental > Aquatic > Deep subsurface >... | reverse complement strand
TTCCTGTTCTTTTCGGAGTATTATCGGCAAGTTACTGCGTGAACTGAGGAACCGCCGTATACCGAACGGTACGTACGGTGGTGTGGGAGGTCGGTCACTCAAATAATGGGTGGCCTCCTACCCGATTTTACAAGGAGGAATTTATATGCGCAGATTATTTGTTTTTGATACCACCCTCAGAGATGGAGAGCAATCCTTGGGGATTACACTAAATGTCAAAGAGAAATTAGAAATCGGGGAGCAATTAGTTAAGCTTGGCGTGGATATTATTGAAGCCGGTTTTCCCGCTTCTTCGCCGGGGGACTTGGAATCCGTCCGAATGATCGCTAAGGAACTTAAAGGAGTAATCATTTGCGGATTGACAAGAGCGGTAATACCAGATATTGATCTTTGTGCAGAAGCTCTGCGCAAAGCGGAATATCCTCGAATCCATACGGGTATAGGGGTTTCTCCAGTTCACATGGAAAAGAAATTGAAACTTACCCCTGACCAAGTCGTTGAACAGGCGGTTGCAGCCGTTAAGTATGCTAAAAAATATGTAAGTGATGTTGAATTTTATGCGGAGGACGCTTTTCGCAGTGACCCAATGTTCTTAATTAGGGTGATTGAAAATGTGATTTCTGCTGGGGCTACAGTAGTTAATATCCCAGATACAGTCGGCTATGCAAACCCGTGGGAATACGGGGAACTGATCGGATTGGTTATTAAAAATGTTAAGAATATTGATAAAGCCATCGTGAGCGTTCATTGTCATAATGATTTGGGAATGGCGACGGCCAATTCTCTAGCGGGTATTAAAGCAGGAGCTTGCCAAGTGGAGGGAACCATCAACGGTATCGGCGAGCGGGCAGGTAATACTTCCCTAGAAGAGGTCATTATGTCAATTTACACCCGACATGACGGCTACGGAGTGGAGAGCAACGTAAAAACCCGCGAGATATCAGCCACTAGTAGACTTGTTTCCCGAATAACAGGGGTAACAGTCCCGGATCATAAAGCGATTGTTGGAGCTAATGCTTTTAAACATGCCTCTGGCATTCATCAAGATGGAGTTCTCAAAGATAGAGAAACCTATGAGATAATTAAACCAGAAACCATTGGAGTGCCACAAAACTCAATCAGCCTTACGGCAAGATCAGGAAGACATGCCCTCCAACATTGTTTGGAGGAATTGGGGTACCGTATAGAAGGTGCTCAGCTTGATGATGTTTATCAACGGTTCTTACAGTTGGCAGATCTGAAGAAAGAAGTGTTTGACCAGGATCTCTATGTCTTGATGGGCGATTCAGAATCTATGTCAAATAGTATTGTTCTCCAGAGCATGTCAATTGCGACAAATGGGTTCGAAATGGCTACAGCTACCGTCACCCTGGAAATAGAGGGAAACAGGATGACTGACGCGGCTTGTGGAAATGGCCCTGTGAATGCTCTATTCAATACGATTGACAGGATAACAGGAAATAGCGCAACCCTCGAAGATTATACCCTAAAATCAGTGACTCGGAGCAGTGAGGCTCTGGGAGAGGCCACGGTTAAGTTGCGCTATGATAATGGTCGCCTTGTAGTGGGAAAAGGTTTTTCTACGGATATTATTGAAGCTAGTGCCAAAGCTTATATTAGTGCATTGGGAAAGAAATCTGCATACTGAGTTAAGACAGAGTTATATATCAAGTAATGGGAATTATAGTGGCAGCACAAGGCAAGAGGGCAGTCGTACCGGAATTACCGGTTTGACTGCCCTATATTTTATCCAAATCGTAAGACTCCCACTTCTTCAAGTGGGAGTGGGCCCCCGTGCTCTGCTTCGGTGGGGGTTGAGTCCCCCACCGAAGACTCGATGTTCAACTTTAGTTGAACGAGTTCACTAACTATTTGGAGAACTTTTTATAGAGAAGATACGCAGAGCAGGTCCCGAAGGCTAATTATATGTGAATTTACAAAATAAGAGTAAATCAATCACTTCCAAAAGAAGGAATTACCAAATTGACGAAGAATAGGAAGGAAAATAGTAGTACATAAGCATAATAAGGCGAATCTTGACTACGCCACAATGTTATAACATAAAAGGAACTAGTGGGGGAGGGCGAAGAATGAGTTTTGAATTAAATTATTCCCATGCCTTTGCATATCATAAGATTATAGTGGATGAAGACGGCCGCCCAACTGATTATGAATATCTCGAAATGAACAAGGCTTATGAAAAAATCAAGGATTTATTGCCGAATTACGTTAATGATAAATTTAAATGGTTGGAAGTCTATGGAAAAGTTGCATCAACAGGCATTCCTACTTCGTTTGAAGAGTACAGTGAGATGTATGGTCGATGGTATCGTGTTGAGGTGGCTTCTCACATCAAAGGCTATTTTGCAACTATATTTTGTGATATCACGAGTCAAAAGGAAAAAGAACAAGAATTACTCAGTGAAAATGAACAACTTGGCGGACTTTATGAGGAAATAGCAGCTACTGAAGAAGAATTAACGCAGCAAATGGAAGAGTTGGAAAAGAGCACTCAACTTCTTAAAGAAAGCGAAAGAAGACTTAACCGAGCCCAAGCGCTTGCTCAGGTAGGGAATTGGGAAATTGACTTAGAATCTAAGATGATATGGGCTTCTGAAGAAGCCTTTAATTTGTATGACCTAAATAGAGAAACTCCCTTTTTGCCGCTGGACAAGGCGCAAAAGATGGTTCATATCGAAGATCGGGCTAAATTGGATAAAGCTCTAGAACGTTTAATTAATGAAGGTGAGGAATACGATGTTTGTTTTAGAATTCGAAAAGACTCTGGAGAAAGGTACATTCATTCGGTCGCAGAAGTGGCATATGATACCTCCGGAAAGCCAATCAGGATTTTAGGAGTGTTGCAGGATATTACGGCAAGTGTTCTTTATGAAATGGAGTTATCAACCAAGAATAGAGAACTGACGACACTGTATGAGGAATTAAGAGGAACTGAGGAAGAATTACGGCAGCAATTTGACGAAATTGTTACAAATAAAGCGCTCATCGAACTAAGCGAAGAACGTTATAAAGCCCTTGCAAATAGTTCCCAAGATTTTATTTATAGCTGTGATTGTGAAGGGGTTATTTCAACAATCAATCGAACGTTTTCTGAACTTATAGGTGTGCCTCATGACCGAATTATTGGCAAAACAATAGGGGAATTTCAAGAAGATTCTGGCTATATCAAAAAATGGAATGAGGTTTTTTCAAGGGTCATTGAGACTGGAAAAGGTGAATCGTTTGCGTTTAGGTATGAGAGGGAAAGAGGAAGAGGTAAGGGCTATTATGATATAAACCTATCACCTATGGTTGATCAAAGGAGAAAAATTATCGGAGTGTTATGTACAAACCATGATATAACTACTTTGAAGAAAAATGAACAAACTATAAAACATATGGCTTATTATGACTTTATTACTGATCTGCCTAATAGAGTTCTTTTCTTAAAAAGGTTAAAAAATGCTATTGCCCTGGCTAAAAACAATGAAAGTAAAATAGGCGTCATTTTCTTGGACTTAGACAACTTTAAAAGAATCAATGATACCTTGGGACATGAAACTGGGAATCAGGTTTTAATCGAAGCATCGAAAAGACTACTAAATTGTGTCGATGGAAAGCATACAGTGTCGCGCTTAGGCGGAGATGAGTTTTCCTTATTAATTGAGGATGTTAAATATCAAGAGGGCTTGAGTTCATTATTAGAAAGAATTAAGATGAGTTTTCAAGATCCCTTAATGGTAAATCACAACACAATTAATCTTACTGCCAGCATCGGAGTTTCAATGTATCCAGAAGATGCAGACTCGGCAGAAGACCTGATAAAAAATGCTGACACGGCCATGTATAAAGCAAAGGAATTTGGAAAAAACGACTATCAGTTTTTTGATTACGGAATGAAAGAAGATCTCTTGCGAAAAACAAATATTGAGCGTTTATTAAGAAAAGCTATAGAAAATGATGAGTTTGAATTACACTATCAACCTCAGTATACCGCTAGTACTGGAAAGCTTCGTGGTTTTGAAGCCTTAATACGGTGGGATTGTCCCGAACTTGGACGCTTAAATCCCATAGAATTTATACCTATTGCAGAAGAAACTGGTCTAATCATTAAGATTGGCGAATGGGTTTTAGCAACGGCAAGTCGTACTTGTAAAAAGTTTGAAACAAAGTATCTATGTGATCTAGTGATGGCAGTCAATATTTCACCGATTCAATTAAGACAAAAGGATTTTTACGAAATGGTGGTGAAGACCTTAAAGCTGTCGGGTCTTAAGCACACCAGTCTTGAATTAGAAGTCACTGAGAGTATATTCATTGATAGCTATGAATGTATTGCTAACGAATTAAGAAAGTTAAAAGAGCTAGGAGTAAGAATTGCGCTTGATGATTTTGGTACCGGTTATTCATCCTTAAGTTATCTAAGAAAACTTCCAATCAATCTCCTAAAAATTGACAAAGCCTTTATTCAGGAAATCGACAACTTAATTTGGTACAGTGGCTTAACAGAATCAATTATTTCCTTAGCAAGTAAGCTCAACATTAAAACAATTGCTGAAGGGGTTGAGACGTTAGACCAACTAAACTACTTACTCAGGGCTAAATGTGACTTCCTTCAGGGGTACTACTTTGGGAAGCCAGTGCCGGAAGAGTTAATGGGCGTTGTACTTGAAAAAGGCGGGTTTTATGAATGAGTTAATTCTCGCTAAATCGACACTTGACTGGCGCATTAACTTGGAAGGTTCTGTTTGAGTCATGCTGTTGAGCCTGGAATACATAATACATAATACATTAGTTTGAGGGGTTACTTTTATTTGGATTTTTATTTATAATAGGATATACGTGTAATTACGCTTAATGAGTGAATGATGAAGGCGCGCTAAGAGAGAATCGATGCGCGCTTTTCTGATACTAGTCAGACCCTCATGCCACTTCGCGGCACCACTGATGAATGAAATGAATTCTTATTTCAGAGTGGAAAGTATAACTTATCTATACTTTCTGGAAGCATAAGTGGAACTAAGGCTATCGCCTGCGCCTGTAAGTTTTCTAAATGGAGAAAAATGTCGAATCAAGAGAAAGAGTATTTAATAATTTTAGGGGAGGACGTGTTAGGTTGTGGAGATGAAATTGCCACTGGTACTGGATGTTATAAGTGAAAATATTATTAAACATGGTAGTCCGCTGGCCTTGAAGGGTTCTGAGGTTGCCTCTTGGGCAAAGGGACTTGACTTACCGGATAAAGGGGAATTGCTTTTTTATACAGGTGGGGAATACCAGATGCTCCCCTTTATCGACTCTTTGATTAAAACTATTACTCATCTTGATCAGGGTAGCAAAATGTTTTCCATGATGATGGGTGCCCGAAATATTTTAAATAAAACAGGAATCAGCCCAGAAAAAATGTACGCTTCAGTACTTGCTAAGGACAAGGACAGATATAATTCCATTTGCTTTAAAGCTGCGACGGTGCTTAAAGAACTGGGTTTTGAGTTCTGTTACTCAGGAAATGAGGAACTATACAGTGGTGCTTTGTTATATGAATTGGGTTATTTAGAAGATATGAAAGACTATGTCCTGAGAGTAGCTGAAGTGATCAAGAAGAGTGGTGCTAAAACCATTGTTTGCCTCTCTCCTCATGCGGCAGAAGTCTTTAAGTTTGTTTATCCAAAAATGGTTGAGGGTTTTGACTATGAAATCCGTACTTATATTGATCTCGTATGGGAACGGCGAGATAGGTTAGCAAAGATCAAATCCGAGTCGGTCGTAATTCATGATTCTTGTCGTTTAGCTCGTGAATTAGGCATTCACCAAGAACTAAGAGATATTATGGAAAGTGTAGGAGCAGAAGTGAAAGAAGCTCCTATGAACCGAGAATGGACTTCATGTTGTGGCGGACCTATAAAAATCCTTTTTCCTGAGTTATCTCATGTTATTGGTGGTCGCCGTGTGAATGAGTTGAAGGAAAGCGGCTCAGAGCATATTCTGACGTCTTGTCCCTATTGTCTGTCAGCATTAGAGGGAGGACGAGCTAAAGGTGATTCGGCCTTGATTGAAGATTTGATCGAATTCCTATATAGGGGGGTTAAAGCATGACAGTGGATTTGAGAAAGGACTTTGTAAATTATGCCAAGTCCCTTAATGTAGCAAGCGAGGATAAAAACATTCGAACAGCGATCTCAAGGGCGGTTACTTCTTATCGCAACACAGTTTCCGAGACTCTAGAGCGTTTCCCACATACTCCGGAGTTGGCGGAGGAAGTGAAAGGGATCAAGCGTCAATCTATGGCCGATTTAGACAATTTATTGGAACAGGCAATGGCCTCTGTAGAGCGTAACAAAGGGAAAGCGTTTTATGCCAAGGATCATCAAGCCGCACTTGAAATTGCTCTCGGCCTCGTTGGCAAGGGTAAAACCGTGGTCAAAGGAAAAAGTATGCTGGGAGAAGAACTCCATCTGCGTGAGTACCTAGAGGACAACGGTAACGAGGTCTGGGAGACGGACTTGGGAGAGTTCATACTTCAACTGCGTAAGGAACGTCCAATGCATATTCTTTCTCCTTCGATTCATGTGCCTCGGGAACAGGTGGCAGAGGTTTTTAGTAAGTTCTTTAACAAAGAAGTACCGCCAGATATTGCCGAAGAAGTTAAGGTCGTGAAGGAGTTCTTACGTGAAAAGTACTTTACTGCGGATATAGGAATCAGTGGAGCCAACGTGGTGGCAGCGGATACTGGTGCCATGGTTATTATTGAAAACGAAGGAAATGTACGGCTGGCAACAGGTGCTCCTCCGGTCCATATAGTCGTGGTGGGGGTCGAGAAATTAGTACCGACTTTCCAGGACGCTATGAAAGTCGCGGAGGTTACCTGGCGATATGCGCAGTATGGAGTACCAGGGTACGTCAATATTGTGAGCGGTCCGAGTAAAACGGGCGACATCGAAAAGGTGACGACTTATGGCGCTCACGGCCCAAAAGAATTTTATGTCATTTTCGTTGATAATGGTCGAACTGAAATGGCAGATGAGGATAAGTTTAGTCAGGCTTTGCATTGTTTACGCTGTGGAGGATGCATGTATGAGTGTCCTGTGTTCCAGGTGACGGCTGGTCATTTTGGTCACATCTATATGGGCGGCATAGGCGCGATCTGGACGGCATTTGTGTCCGGAGGCATGGAGAAGGCGGCTCCGCTAGTTTATTCCTGCCTGCGTTGTGGTAGATGTGTAGAAAGGTGTCCCATGAGCATTGAAGTTCCTGCGATGATTGGAGAGCTTCGCGAGCGCATTGTAAACGGTAAATAACAAGAAAAAAGGAAAAGGCTAGTCCAAAAAACATTTGTGGAAAAGTCTACAAATGTTTTTTGTTGTATTTGAGGAGGTACTTTCCATAAATATAGTTTTTCGTAGAGTAAGCTATAGTTTTAAAATATATGGATAATATTTGTATTTCCATGATTGAAGAATTGGAAATAGCAAAATAATTGAGATAAAGAAAATCTTACACACATAAGAAGTTATTGTAATTTTTATACTAAGGTAATATAATAAGATATGCACTAAGTAATTTAGCAACGAAGCTTTCTGGAGGTGATTATCTCTGGGAAGCTTTTCTTGTAGCAAGAAGGGGTGGTGACTAGGCGAAGAAATTTTATTAGTGTAGTTATAAACAGAAAGAAAAGAAAAGGAGGATAATTTTAAGATGAACTTAAAACGAAGAAGTACAATTTTAGTCGCCTTAATGGTATCGTTGCTGTTAATTATTTCTGGCTGTGGCACCAAGACCCCTGCGACTACAGCTCCAGCGGACGCCGCTAAGGATAAAATTAAGGTTGCATTTGTATACATAGGACCTGTGGGTGACTATGGCTGGAGTTATGCTCATGACCTAGGTCGTCAATATTTAGTTGAACAAATGCCTGAAGTGGAAACTACGATCATTGAGTCAGTTCCTGAGGGCGCGGATTCTGAGCGCGTAATTACTCAACTTGCTGAAAAGGGTAACAAAATTATCTTTACGACCAGTTTTGGTTACATGGATCCGACTATCAATGTGGCTAAAAATTACCCTGACATTGTGTTTATGCACAACTCCGGTTATAAAACAGCAGAAAATGTAGGGACCTATTTCGGTCGCATTTATCAGGCCCGTTATCTGACAGGGATCGTGGCTGGTAAAACCACCAAAAGTAACACCATTGGTTACGTAGCAGCTATGCCGATACCGGAAGTTGTCAGGGGCATTAACGCTTTTACCCAAGGGGTACGTTCTGTTAATCCAAAAGCCATAGTTAAGGTCATTTGGACCAATACTTGGCTTGATCCTCCCTTGGAAAAAGATGCTGCCAAGACGCTGTTGACAGCTGGCGCCGACGTCATTGCTCAGCATCAGGATTCGCCTGGACCGATGCAAGCTGCCGAGGAAGCAGGTAAATTCGGTATTGGTTACGATATGGATATGTCCAAAATGGCACCTAAGGCTGTCTTGACCTCCGCAATTTGGAACTGGGGTCCCTACTATGTGAAGACTGTGGAATCAGTCAAAAATAATACCTGGAAAAATGATCAATACTGGGGCGCTATGAGCGATGGTATTGCTGACATTGCTCCTTTTGGCCCCATGGTAGAAGAAGATACCAAAAAATTAGTGGCTGAAGCGAAAGCTAAGATTGTCTCTAATGAGTGGGATGTCTTTACCGGTCCAATCAAAGACCAAAAGGGAGAAGTAAGGGTTCCTGATGGTCAAGTCATGTCGGATGAAGATATGCTTTCGATTAATTGGTTTGTTGAAGGGGTAGAAGGTACAATCCCTAAGTAATAGTGAGAACTAGTGCACCCATTATTATAGGAGTAAGTATTTCTGAAATTACGCTTTGAAGTTGCTATGATGGCCTCAAAGCGTAATTTCTAACTATTAAAGAATTTTTAGGAATAATTGGTCAGAAACAGAATTTGTAATTTGAATTGAGGGAGACAGACGTATGAATCAAGCATTAATTCAATTACAGGGAATCGTTAAAAAATTTCCGGGTGTACTAGCAAATGACCATGTGGACCTTGATATTTACCCTGGTGAAATTCATGCTATCTTAGGAGAAAACGGGTCAGGGAAAAGTACTCTAATGTCCGTACTAGCCGGTCTATATATGCCTGATAGTGGAAGGATTCTGATGAACGGGGTTGAGCAGAAATTCCGTTCCCCTAGGGATGCGATTTCCTGTGGTATTGGCATGATCCATCAACACTTTAAACTGGTGGAGCCCTTTACTGTGGCAGAAAATATTACGTTAGGTGAACTGGGCAAGTCTTTTTTTCTATCCAACAAAGAACTTAAAGCCAGCATCAATGAGCTTGCGGAAAAATATGGTCTGGAGATTAACCTGAATGCCAAAGTATGGCAGTTGTCGGTGGGAGAAAAACAGCGAGTAGAGATCGTCCGCATGCTCTATCGTGGTTCAAAAGTATTGATACTGGATGAACCCACCGCTGTGCTTACTCCACTGGAAGCTGGTGAACTATTTGTAAATTTGCGTAGAATGGCCGTCGCCGGATGTGCGGTAGTTCTCATTACTCATAAATTGAATGAAGTTGAATCGATTGCAGATCGGGTTACCGTGTTGCGACTCGGAAAGTTAGCGGGTGTACTGGAACAGGGTCAGATCAATGCCAAAGAGATGGTCAACTTGATGGTGGGTAGGGCTATAGCGTCGAAGTATGATAGAGACTCCTCTCCTGTGGGAGGGGTCGTACTGGAACTAAATAAAGTAAATGCTTTCAATGACATGGGTCTTCCCTGTTTACGTGAAATGACTCTTTGCGTACGAGAAGGAGAAATTCTCGGTTTAGCAGGTGTGTCAGGCAACGGACAACGAGAAATGGCGGAAGTCATCGTTGGCCTGCGCCGAGTTGAGAGCGGTAAAGTCCTCTTAAACAACAAGAATATAAGCAATCTCTCCCCCCGTAAGATCATTGACCTAGGGGTTGCTTATGTACCTGAAGATCGATTAGGCATGGGACTAGTGCCGGACTTGAATGCCTTGGAGAACCTTATCTTGAAAAATTACTATAAACCTGAATACTCTGGGCGTTGGTTATTAAAAGCTAAAGCCGTTGAGCGTAATGCCGTGGTGCTAGTAAAACAGTACCAGGTCCAGATATCCAGCTTACGTCAGCCTGTTCGAGTCTTGTCAGGTGGAAATTTGCAAAAGCTGTTATTGGCAAGAGAGATTTCCAGTTCACCCAAATTGATGGTGATAATTTACCCAGCTAGGGGCTTAGATATTGGGGCCACAGAGGCCGTCCATAAATTGCTGTTGGGTTTAAAGTCACACAAAACAGCGATCCTACTGATCTCTGAGGACCTTGATGAGATATTTAAATTAGCTGACCGAGTGGGGGTCGTCTTTGACGGTCAGCTAACTGGCGATTTTCCTGTGGAACAAGCTGATTTAGAAGAAGTGGGACTTTTAATGACAGGTTCCTGCTCAGCCAGAGAAAGGGTGAACGACAATGAACCGGCTCAAATTTAAACTTGAAAAACGCTTAACGCCTTCGCCGGTGATGGTTTTTATCATTCCTTTAGTTTCTGTGCTGTTGGCTCTATTGTTGGGGGCGATCTTCCTGGCCCTTACCGGGGAAAAACCACTAACCGTGTATAAGATTATGTTTGAAGACAGTTTGGGCTCCAAATATGGACTAACCGAGACCATGGTTAAGGCTATTCCGCTGATGTTAACCTCTTTGGGCGTCTCTTTAGCTTTTAAGATGAAGTTGTGGAACATTGGCGCTGAAGGTCAGCTCTACATGGGTGCCATGGGGGCAACCTGGCTACCCTTAACTTTTCCCTCCCTGCCAGTTTACCTTATGTTGCCGGGGATGGTTGTTTTGGGGATGATTGCAGGAGGACTGTGGGCTCTTCTGACAGCTATTCCGAGAGCTGTTTGGAAAGTTAATGAAATTATTACAACTTTAATGCTTAATTACGTCGCAATTCTTTGGGTGGACTATTTGGTCTACGGTCCATGGAGGGATCCCCAGGGATCAAATTTTCCCTTTACAGCATCCTTTGTGGAGGCCGCTAGGTTGCCTGGCTTGGGCAATACCCGACTCCATGCTGGTCTATTCTTTGCTCTGGCGATAGCAGTAATCCTAGCCATCGTTTTCAAGTATTCCCGCTGGGGATATAGCATTAACGTGATTGGTTCAAGTGAACGGGCAGCGCGCTATGCCGGTATGAACATTAAACGCAATATTTTGTTGGTGATGTTTCTAAGTGGCGCAATTGCAGGGCTAGCTGGTATGGCTGAAGTCAGTGGCATTATTGGTAAGCTACAACATGGAATCAGTCCGGGGTATGGGTATACGGCCATCATAGTGGCTTGGCTTAGCAAACTTAACCCCTTGGCTATCCTTATTGTCTCAGTGTTATTCGGGGCATTGCAAGTGGGAGGATACGCAGTGCAAGTGGTGGGTGTTCCTGCAGCTGTAGCGACAATGCTCCAGGGAGCGATTCTTTTCTTTGTCCTCGGTGGCGAAGTCTTTACTAACTACCGGGTAAAATTTTCCGGACAGAAAGGAGAGAAATTGAGCAAGTGAGCATTCAAGAATTCTTAATTCCTTTATTGGCAGCGGCAGTGATCGCCGGAACCCCGATCCTTTATGCAGCCCTAGGTGAATTAATCACTGAGCGAGCTGGAGTCATTAATCTCGGCGTTGAAGGAATTATGCTGGTAGGCGCAGTGTCAGGGTTTATGGCTGCCGTAACCACAGGTAGCCCTTGGATTGGTTTGCTGGCCTCTATGGTTGCTGGTGGAGCAGTAGCTCTCATTCACGCTTTTTTAACCATTACCTTACGGGCTAATCAAGTGGTAAGTGGCTTAGCTTTAACCATTTTTGGGACTGGACTGAGCGGTTACCTAGGTAAATCTTATATAGGAATACCCGTTGAAAAACCATTTTCTGTGGTACCACTGGGTCCCTTGGCAGATATACCGTTCATAGGCCCCATTCTCTTTCAGCAGGATGCTTTAGTGTACATTAGCTATGTTCTGGTTGTCATAATATGGTACTACATGTATCATACTAGGCCTGGGTTAAACCTCAGAGCCTTGGGGGAAAATCCGGCGGCCATGGATGCCCTTGGTTTAAACGTCTTTTACCTAAGATATATCTATGTTGTAGCAGGTGGCGCCTTAGGTGGTGTAGGGGGAGCTTATTTGTCCCTAGCCTATGCCCCCAGTTGGTTGGAAAACATGACGGCTGGCCGAGGCTGGATTGCAGTTGCTCTGGTTATCTTTGCTTTGTGGAATCCTTGGAGAGCTTTGATGGGTGCCTACTTGTTTGGAGGAATCGATGCCCTTGGTTTCCGCCTTCAAGTCTTGGGAATTCATGAAATATCGCCCTTTTTCTTAAAGATGCTACCATATGTGTTTACAATCTTAATCCTAGTATTTGTGGTTGCTCGTCACAAAGGGCGCTTGACTACGCCTGGAGCTTTGGGCCTATCTTATGACCGAGAGGAGAGGTAGATCCTTTAGCTTAACGGCTAGAATGCAAGTTTGATTAAGAAACACGCCTAATGAGTTAGCATTTAGCTATGCACAAAGGCGTGTTTGTTTTGCTACGTGCCATTACGTCCCCCCTTAGGGAATTTAGCGGAAGCGTGTGAAAGTACAAATTAGACTAGAATATCTCCAGCTTAAAGGTATTAGATTCTGAGATGATATTTCCCATACTGTCCGTTAACTTAAGCTGAATATCAAGAACTCCGGATTTACTGTTTAAGCGCTTAGGAAGATTGGCCGTCATATAAGTTGGATTTTCAAAATCGGTTTGAACGAGTTGGCCGTCTATATAAACCTTGTGGTCTTGTAAGAAATTCTCCCCTTGTATCTCAATAACTGACGTACTAGGGGGTGTAGCATTGACAATCAGCGCACGCCCGTTTCCTAAAACATAATCACTGTTTGCTTGTGGCTTTTGATATGGTTTTAAGAAGTAAGCGTACTCGTCGCCAAAAAGAATATCATATTGAAGCAGTTGGTACTGACAGATTTCTTGTTGAGAAATCTTCTCCTTTTGTAAATGCTGCTCACTGATCACGACGCTGGAACCGTTTTGTATAAGGGTATGAAGGAAGTCTGTCGTCGGACTTCCTTCTTTTTTAGCAAGATCTAAAATATATGAACTAAGAAAGTTTGAGGATAGACGAAGTTCTTCCTTGGCGCATGAAAAGTTATCCCAGACGACAAAGGGGACACTATACATATTTAAATAATCTTGGTAGTTAATTGCATCTTGGAAGAAATTCGCTTCTTTATAGACATCAAAGCTTGTCCCAAGCATGGGTAAATGGTCTCCAAAGAAAACCAAGATTGAGGGTTCGCTCGACTGCTCTAATCCTTCAATTAATAGTTTAAGTGAATGATCAACATCTGAAACAATGTGAGTATAGTTTTCTAAAATGGCTTTAGACTCTGGAATTAAATCTCCGCTTATTTTAATCGAATTATCAGGGTTTTCTTCAGTAGAGTAAGGTCCGTGGGCCTGCATAGAAATAGCATAAACAAAGTCAGGCTTATCCGTTTTCTTCATTTCTTCGAGAATTCGCTTGGAAAGTTCGGTATCTCGAATATATTGACCGCTGTATTCTGGTTGATTGAAAAATTCTTTGCTAATAAACTTATCAAAGTCAAAATTTTGATAAACATTGTTTCGACCATAAAACCAGTTGTCATAGGTGTGAATAGCTGTTGTCTCATACCCTTGTTTTTTTAAAATAGTTGGTAATGCTTCTATAGGTTTACGTACATATTCAACATAAGGAACCACGCCTCGGGGAAGGAATTGAGTTGACAATCCCGTTAATACTTCGAATTCAGTGTTAGCTGTACCACCTCCATACACTGGAGAAAGCATCACTCCGCTGGTTTGGATTTTTTGGAGAGAATGAAAAAAGGGAATGGGGTCTTCACTAAATGAGACTTCCTTTAATAGAGTGGGATCCCAAAAGGCTTCACTCATTACGAAGATTATGTTGGGCTTAAAGCTGGGGTCAATAGTATAAGCCGGGGTTGTATCGTTCATAATCTCCTTGACTAGTTCCTGTTTGTACTCGTCCGGTTTGTCAACCGATAGATGGGTTGTATTGAGGATAAAGCCAAGTAACATCCCATTTTCATCGTAGTTCATTTTTTGACTCCAGTTAATCTGCCGAAGAGAAAAGGTCTTTTCGAGGGATATGATTCCAGTATAAAAGGACATAAGTACTGTAAACGATATCATAGAAGCGGCAAGTTTTTTCCACCAATTGAATTTTTCTTTAGGAATGAATTTAACCGAAATTAAAAGAACGATTGTAATAACACAAATGCACAGAAGGGGTATGATTTGGATAGTACTAACGAATGCTTTAGATATATTCAGGGCTTCTTTACCGAGGACAAAATCCCAAGGTAGAAGGGGATCTCCTCTGAGAATTAATTTCTGTCTGCTTATAAGGCCAATGATGGAGAAAAAAGATAGGAATAAGACTCCGATAGCAATATAGATTCTCCGTTTGAAGATATAAAAAAGGTTGATAAACCCAAACATCAAGACATAGCTAAGCAAGAATTGTTTAGGGTAATGAGTAATCCAAAAAAGGGTACTTAAGAAATTTCCTCTATAAACTGTTTCTAATACAAAAAGCATAAATAACGGTAAACAAGTTATTATATAGAGATTTAATAGTTTATTCTGGAATCTGAAGTTGGGTATATTCTGAGACATCCTTAAAAGTAACATTTGCCCCCCTATAGACGAGTTTCTTTTCACTTGTACTCTTTGAGTATGCCAGCAAAATTTAGTTTCTATGGTACAAATGAATCCAATATATTATATCAAGCTTTTGACTATAATATTGGCTTAAAATGTTAAGAAATTGTTAAGTTGAGGCTTGAGGCTTCTTTTTTTCATCCTTACAAGCAAAAGTAAGCTCCTTCCTAATAAGAATATAGAGAGGGAGCTTGTTATTTTAGGCAAGAATTAAAGTGAACGGTTATTCTTAGCCTGATTCAAAACGGTTTTTTGGTGATGGGCTGAATTATTAAGAAGTTTATGGTTCCTTAATGCCAAAACAACTAGTTTTCGCATGATTCTTTCTTTTATAGAAGAAGGCCTGTGAAGTTGCATTCTTTCTATGTAGGGATGAGTGGATTCTGGAATCGGTCTAAAAAATTCTTGCAGTAACCCTTTAGCAATTTTTAGACGGTTGCCACTTGAAAGCTTCTTCAAACCCTTTAGGGCTCCCCCTAGTGCGATTTCAGTCTCCGTCAAATCCGTTCCAAAGGGAAATGGTTGGAATATTCCGTAAGCCTGATGAGGCTTTAGCAAGGCAGTGATCTTTTCTGGGGTATTATTTCTGTATTCTTGAGGTATTTCATAATCCAGGGGAATTTTTCCTGCTTTTTTTGCCTGATCTAGGAGTTGTTTTTGAAATCGGGAATCTGCGACATTGATTAATTCGGCGATAACTTGTTTTTCCGGTTTGCTACGAACGTCAGCAATCCCATACTCTGTAACAATTATGTCCCTTAGATGTTTAGGTATGGAGCAATGTCCATAGCTGAAGACGATGTTGGATCTAAGACTCTTACCAGAACCTTTCGTGCTTTTGACCATCATAATAACTCGAGCATCTTGTAGAGCATGCCCCATGGCTACAAAATTATATTGTCCACCGATTCCGCTGATAACCCTGCCATCTTCGAGCTGATCTGAAGCAATGGACCCCAGAAGACTTGCGACCATTCCGGTATTAATAAATCGTGCGTCTTTTCGTTGCAGTGTTCTCAATTCTTCTCCACCATAAAGCTGGTTAACTTTTTCAACACCGGACATGCCAAAGAGTTTTCTTTCCTCTTCGCTCATGTCATTAAGAGCCTGATAGAAGGCTTTTGGCCCAACAAAGAATGCACCAAGGATAACTTGACCACCCAGCAATTTGTTCCCGAGCAACTTTCGAATCTCAATGCGACTTTTTTCAAAATTTAAATCCATAGAGTATTGGGTAGCTTGATCGAGGATAAACCCATTTTCGAAGGCAAGACCCTGTTTTAGGATTCCAAATTCTACAAGGAATCTAACGTCTTCTTCACTGAGTTTAGAATGAATTGCTTTCATTTCAATCATTTGATCTATGATATCCGAAGGGATGTTGTCTGGCGTGAGTTTCCCTTCATTGATGAGTATCATAAGGGGGACGCTGTCAAAGACCTTTCTTTTTAGGATTTTGCTTTTATACATCTGCATAAAGGCATCAACAAACATTTCTGATGAACCATAAAGCCCTTTTTGGAAAACTCCAGTATCTCCCCATTCGGTAATTAGTTTTTTATATCGTTTTAAGATACCAGCTTTTTCCAGTATTTCCTGATATAAATCGTTATGTTCATTACGAATGATGAGTCCGGATACAATAGCGTCACCTAGGGCACCAATCCCTACCTGTATGGTGCCGCCATCTTTTATCAAAGTGCTGACATTGATACCAATCATGTGATCGAGCAGGGCAACAGGATCTTTAGGAGGACAGAAAAGTTCATAGTCGTATTGTGGGCCCTGAAGAATAATGTCATAGGTATCCGCTTCTACAACGGCATCTCCATACATAAAGGGCATATTTTTGTTCGCTTCCCCGATGATAGCGACTTTTTCCCCCTTTGCCCTTTGTTCTTTAAGGTCTTTTACAGCTTTAAGACAAACATCGGTATTACAACTCATAGAATACATTGTTCTACCGTTGATTTCCTGATAACCTACCAACTGACCGAAGACGTTAGTTCCTAAGGCCATAGCATCACGATTAGCGTGTGTGTAGTTCGTGGCCAAATGGTTCTGCTGGGCTTCAGGGCTATTCAGATATCCGCCAGCTTTACAGAAGAATTCTAGGATTTCAACGTTTTTAGAGAGCTTTCCTGCTCTGAAATCAAGCATGAAGTCAAATTCTAGAACACCTGCAAAAACTCTATCTGAAAGAGGTCTTAAAAATCGTTTTTCTAGGTCTGTATGGCCTTTAGGTTTTTCAAGAGAGAAGGCAGTAATAATTCTAAGCTTTATTTCGGGATCCTCTTTAGCCCGCCGGTAAAGTTCATTGACAAAGAGAATGGGTTTACCGAGAGCTAGTGTCATACTAAAGGTAATATCCTTCCCTACATAATTAATAACTTCGTCAACACACTTTTTTACATCGTCATAAATTGTTCCCGGCTTTTCATTCATGTTATAGTCGCCTGCCATTTCATATAATTTGGTTGAAAATAAGTATGCGTTTCTATAATGAAGTTTATTGCCCGAGATAGTTACCCCAGTTTTGACATTTATTGACCGGATTAAAATGACTCAAATTAAACTAATGAATTCAAATTCATTTAATTGAATATTAACATAATTAGAATAATAATGTATATACAATATTCAAAATTTTATAATAAATTTAGAATATTTAATTTAATGATTAGTGGTATGCTTTTAGACCAGCCGCTATTTTCCTTATTTAACTCAAGAATATAATCATCTTTTTTACCCGAAAAATGAATTCTCATACATATTTTCAGTAGCGCCTAACTTAATTTACATGATGCAGATACTTAAAACCATTAAGCAAAAGAACATGAGAAAAAATTGCAAACATAATATTTTTAGGGATACTCCATCCCAGAAGGTTTATCCGATTAAGGGATACCGCGGAATAGTTCATAGCAGTCCCATAAAGTAAAAAACAAGACAATCCATAAATGATATCTTCAAAGAACTATCAGTGAAAACCAGCAATAGATTATAGTCGGATTGCAAAAAGTAACTGAGCTCCCCCATGTGGGAAGCCCAGTTACTTTTTAAAAAAAATCCATTCAGTGCTTCGCAAAACAAGCGGACCTCTTCCGTATACTGGTTCAGGGAGAAGAGACCTTCTAGAACTTGGCATTGATAATATCATAGATTTTAGGATCTTCTGCACCTAGGTACCAAATACAGATACCTCGGATGTCGTATTTATTAACTAGGTTCAAAAGTGTACCGAAATAAAGTGCATCCACAAACCATACTTCGTGATTGATACTATCCGCGGTATAGGTATAGTGGGGACCCAGTTGAGCATTTAAAGTGATGGGAACATTGTATTGGTTAGAAGTGGCAACCGCATTGGCATAGGTCACACCTGTGGCCGTTTGACCTTGCGGCCAATCATAACCATACGCTGGCACACCGAGTTCTATCTTGTTTCTAGGGATGGTGGAGACAGCATAGTCCAAGACCTCTTCGACCCAATTAGCAGGGGCGATGGATCCAGGATCACTGCCTTGCCAGTGAAAGTCGTACCCCATGACGCGAACGGCATCAGCTGCTTGGCCAATTCCGATATAATCATGCGCTTCGGCGCCACTCCAGACTCCCGTTGGATCTGTCTTAGCATGAACACTCACTATGAGCTGTTTACTCACAGCAGAAAGAGCGGCCTTGAGTTCTTGCACAAAGACAACGAATAGTTCTCGGTCTCTCACAAACAAATTCTCATAATTAATATCGATACCTGGATAATTCATTTGGACTAATTTACTGATGATGTTCTGAATGTGTCTTTGGCGAAGGACAGGATCATTGAGAATGGTTGAGATGAGTTCACTGTCAAAACTATTCGTTATTAGAGGGATGACACTGATTCCACGCGCTGTTGCATAAGAAAGAATAGTACGGTCTTCGGCATTGGGCAGGTTTAACACATCTCCGGATGAAGTCATTAGATACCAAAAGGGAGAGATTGTACGAAATATCTCCGGATGATTTTGCACTGATTGAAAAGCTAGAGATTGGACCCAATAAGGAAGCCATCCGCTTACAATACGTGTAAGACCTGGCTCTGCTCCAGGACCGGGACTGGGAACTCGAATCCGTTGGCCAATGTTTAATCGATTAGGGTCAACGCCAGGGTTCATGGCTAATAAACTTGAAAGACTGATCTGAAACCTTAAGGCAATTTTATATGAAGTGTCACCTGCTTGAATTGTGTACATTTGATAGCCCGGTTGTTGACTTTGAAGAACCTGCCAAGTTATGGGTCCGACAATACCGTCCGACGTTAATCCATGATTTCTTTGAAACTGAAGGATGGCTTGTTCTGTCCTCGCCCCAAAAATTCCATCGATCGGCCCAGGGTTATAACCCCATTCTTGTAACAGTCGCTGAAGCTCTCTAACCTCAGTCCCTCGTGCTCCGCGTCTCAAGGTTGTCAATATTTTCACCTCTTTTATTAAGTAAGAGATAATTACCTGTCATTTAGTATTCTATGCACCCTATGATTGATGTGATGATAGTACAGGATGGAATTGTCGGTAGAAAGACCTGGACAGCACTTGGTATAATTGTAATTAAGGAGTGTCTAGAATTCGCGCACAATCACTCACTAAATCAATCAAATGAACACATCCTTGGCCTTTGCCCAAAATGCCAGCTAGTTCTTTTTTTGCTATTCCTTGTAAATCAATGCCGTGCAGGTTCGATAATAGAGCTGCAGCCTCGCGGCAAAGCAAGTCCGGACTGCGCAAAAGAACTCCATCAGCCTCTTCAACCGTAAACTTATTTAACTTTAGACGTACATTGACCTCGTGGAACGAATCACTCAAATTACCAGTCAATAAGAATTGACTCTTTCCCAACTCAAAAAGGCTCTGAGTTTTGAAGCGTACAAACAAATTGCCATTACGTTTACTTTCCCCTACATGGTCATACCAACCTTGAGTTGTCCGGTCCAAGTTGCTATAGTATCTACAGGAGCCTAAATTGAAGTTCTTCCACTTATTTTCATAGTCGTCTTCTGAGGCAAAGCCTCGCTCATCTAGGAGAAAGGTTTCTGCCTGGATAATCCCTTTGATAGTTTCGGAAAAAAGAGCAAACGCAAGGGAGTCCATTAGAAACGCTGCCGCCGCTTTAAGCGCTGGACCGGAACTGAAATAAGCTTCAGAGCCGTGCAGGGGTGTAACCTGGCGGGTGCGGGCATTAATTGGTTTTGAAGACCTCTGTTCTTCCCATAAGGCTTCTTTAATTATAAAGGAATGAATATCTACCAGAAGATGGGCTACAGCTTCCCGGTAAGTATCAACATAACTTGTTTTCGCCTTAAGCTGGCCGTTGTCGCTGCGATGCACTTCCGTATACCAATTGCGTTGTAATAGACTTTTCATTTAAATCTCCCTTATTTCGATCCGTTTTTATTTATCAAAGTATTCTTTATTACTTAAGTTAAATCCTTCAGTTGATTGTTATTGTAAATTCGATTATATAATGTATAATTATTCATAATATAGAATTATACACCACATTGATCCCAGAAATTAGCTTAAGTGTTCTATAATAAGGAGACCTAGAAGTAAGTTTAAAATCTGGATTTAAATATAGACGGTACGAAAGAAGTGATATTTTGCTGGATCCGCAGAACCATAATATTTCAAAATTAACCGGAAGGTTCTTGGACAAGCACCTGGAACGGCAATTCGAGGAGTCATACTTAAATCGGTCTAGAAATCATCTCCGAAAAACCGTTCTTATAATAGGAATCATCTTTTTCTTGTTCTTAGTTTATGATTTTTCATCGAACAGCCAACCCCTAGTCCTTATTGTTATCTTCCTATGCCGTCTAACGTTCCTTGCGTTATCAATGTTGTTTTATTTTAAGCCAGATTATTTCCTGAAGTCCTCAGCATTTTTAAAGATTACAATGTATGAGCTCGTACCAGTAATACTTTTTTTTATAATTGTTTTAAAATATGAACAGAGTCATTTTCTCATTCAAGCTTTTGCGTTTAATGTAATCATTTTAGGGATTTTCTTCCTATTACCAAACTTACAATACTATAGAGTGATTCTTGCCTTTTTGACGTTGGTTGGTTTTCTTTTGATTACTTTGATTAAATATCAACCGCCTTTATTGGAGATTGTTTCTGTATTTGTATATTTATTGTTAGCAATTTTTTTCAGCAGCATATCCTCTTACAATCTGGGTAAGTATATGAGGTTCGATTTTTTTAACAAACAATACTTTAAAGAGCTTTCTATGAAAGACTCATTAACTGATACCTATAATCGCTTGAAGTTCAACGAATCATTGAGTAGTGAAATTGAGTTAGCCAGAAGATATGGAAATACCTTTTCTCTAATAATGTTTGACATAGACCATTTCAAACAGTTTAATGATGAAAATGGCCATATTTTTGGAGATAAGGTTCTAATAGAAATTGCCAATCTTGTGAAAGGATTGGTCAGAGAAGTAGATGTCTTTGCTCGTTGGGGTGGTGAGGAGTTTGTGATTCTTTTACCCCAAACTCATTGTAAAGAGGCAACTGCCCTCGCGGAAAGATTAAGAAACTCAATTTACAAAGAGTCATTGCGGAAAGAAATGGCTCTTACCTGCAGCTTTGGTGTCACAGCTTTCTCCAGTCAAGATGATAAGCATTTAGTCATGGAGCGAGTTGATAGGGCTTTGTACAAAGCTAAAGACAGCGGCAGGAATATTGTTATTTCGGAATGTCAGCCTCGTTTAATGTCCCTAGTACAGTAAAGCCCACTAAATATTAGCGGGCTTTACTGTACTAGTCAGACTTATTCTAGACTTCGATGAAAGGGTATGGGTAAATTGCAACTTATTATTGATGTAACCAACGTAGAGCTCTATGCGTTTTCTAGGATCGAGCCTGAATAGGGGCTGCCAGCAATACTTCTTCATTATCTCTATAGATTTTCTCAAACTGGGTTATCGGAAGAGGATTTTTTCCCAGACCTACTTCAATAGTGAAACCGGGACGTCGGTACTTGTCGATGAACCAATCTTTGTAGCCGGCGTAGGACGTAATCCCAGTCGCTTCCGCTAGAGAATACCCGCTTAATCGAGAGAACAATTCGCCAATGCGTCGAGCTTCAGGTGGAGTCTTATCCTGGTAGGTCCAATAAATTACCTCACCTTGGCTATGGTAAGCAAGTACTATTCTGAAGTTGTGGTTTCTGGTAAAGTCCGCCACGGCTTTTGATTCTGGCTCAGACTCTGGATGATGTCCGGAAAATCTAGTTGGCCCCGGACCATGTACACCGTAAGAAGGTTCTGCTTGCTTGGAAAGTTGCCAGGAAGCATCGTAGTTGTGGTTTAAATCCACCCCTCGGATGTTGGCTTGCCACACTTCTCCAAAGTCCATTCGGCCATTGTTCCAAGCAATCAGTTCGTCATAAAAAGGATTATCCCTGTGCAATCCCTGAAGAACTAAGTCGACTCCATCAGGATTAACCATAGGCATAATATAAATCGTATTTTTCATCCAAATATCTCTCGGATCATAGCCACTTATCGGGCGCCCCTCAGCGTAAGCTTTGGCAAAGTTCTCGGTAAATTTCATCACCAAGGGCGAGGTTATCCATTCCAAGCTATGATGGGCACTGTTATAGAAGACTTCCACTGGTCCATTTCCTAATTTGAGGGTGTACAAATTTTTTCCGAGCACACTTTTACCAGCTATTCCAACGTCGATAAAAGGATATCGACTCTTTAAGCCCTGCACATCTCTCTCCATGATTTCGTAAGTATAGTCAATATTTGTATCTACGACATCAAAAGCGTAGGGAATTTTGATCAATTGACGGATTTGGAGATTAAGGGGATTAATTCCCGAGTTGGCAGTAAGTAACGATGTGAGATTGATATGATACTTTTGGGCGATTTTACCTAAGGTATCCCCCGATTTGATGGTGTAATTCTCATAACCTAATAGGAATCGTTGCAACACCTTATAAGTGTTTGATCCAATGATACCATCTACGCCTAAACCATAATTTCTCTGAAACTGTTTTATCGCTTCCTCAGTTCGAAGGCCAAAAATCCTGTCAATAGGTCCAGGATCATAACCCATCTTTTCCAAGAGGCTCTGGATTTCCATGACATCACTACCTCTGGAACCGCGTTTGAGCGTCCGCATGTAACACACCCCCTTGAACCAGCATATGTAAAGGGCGATATTTTGTTTACACAGTCTTCTATATTACTTCCATCAGTCTCGATGGTTACTTACAATTTCTTAGACTAGAGGCACCTGAGAATATAATTATGTAAAAAACAAGTTGACAAATATAGTTGTTATATCTACAATCGTTATAACCATAATATATTTAGCGTAAGAATAAATAGAATACTATCGTAAAGGAAGTGTTAGTTTGAAAAGTAAGATTGCCAATGCCATAAAACTTAGAACACAACCGGTTGCAGTATTTCGTAAAGATCTAAAACCTGAGGGAGTTCTACAATTCCAGGAGGGAAAGTGGGGCTGCGTAATCTCAATGTTAAACGCCGCAACGAAGGGCCGCAGCGTAGTATTTGACCCTAAAACCACTGGGTGTGGGGGCGGAGCAGTGGGTCTAGGCTTCAGACAGTTTGAATTAGGTTTTATGGAGTATTTTTTGTCAACTGGCGGGGTAGGTGGCAGGGAAGGAGAATTTTACAAAAAGAATCCTGAGCTGGCCGCAAAGTTTTTAACGGGATTACCTGTTGTTGTGCCAAAGACGTATATTATATTTAGACCTTTGGAAAAATTAGTTGAAGGCGAAACACCAGAAGTTATCATTTTTCTTGCAAATGCTGACCAACTTTCCGCTCTAATGTGGTTTGCCAATTACGATAGACCTTCCCAAGATAATGTTAAAGTGGACTTTGGTGCTGGCTGTCATCAGTCCGTACTTTATGCTTTAGATCAAGTGGAGGCGGAGAATCCAAAGTGCATTATAGGGCTAACCGATCCCTCAGCACGTAAATTCATTGACAAAGATATTCTTTCCTTTAGCATCCCATATAGACGCTTTTCAGAGTTAGAAGAGCAAGTGGAAGAAAGCTTTTTAACCAAAGAAACGTGGTTGGAAATTGCAGAAAGGATCTAACTCAGCGGTTGATTTCATACTATTATTAGTCTTTGAATGTTACAAATGAAGAAGGGTTATATATGAAAGATTATGATATAAATAATTCTTTGGGTTTTATAGTTGCGAAAACAAATTATTTGATGAAATCTTTTTTTAGTAAGTCAATAAAAGACAGCGATTTAAGCATTACAATAGAACAATGGTCTATCCTAAATGCTGTATATCACAATCCGGGGGTATCACAAACTGACTTAGCTCGTGCATGCCTTAAAGATAAAACAAACGTAACAAGAATCTTGGACTTGTTAGTGAAAAAGGGATATGTTGTTAGAAATACAGATATAAATGACCGTAGGATTTATAGTATAACCCTTACAGATTCAGGTGAAAGTGTCCTCGAACAACTTGTTACTATTTCAGATAATGCAAATAAGACGTTCATATCTGATTTGAAAAAAGATGACTATTTAGAGCTTGTTCGCAAATTAAAAATAATAACTAGCTCTATTGAAAAGCTATTATAATCCCATTGAAACTTGTTTAAACACACTCGAGTGTTGTTTCAACTAATCCAAGTCCATGATGATCAGGGTATTGATCCCACAATCCTTTTACGAACTCCTTTCGAATAATTAACGAGGTAGTATCCAAGTAACTCCTGTTTCTTGGATAGCTACCTTTTCTATTTGCCCTGATGCCGCTTGATGGAAACGAGCAATGGGTTCATCCATGGGCTCCCTAGACAGCTTGAAAGCTCCCCAATGCATTGGTATAATCCATTTTGCCGAGATTTCCTCGGCCATTTTCTAGGCTTGTTCAGGAGTAGCGTGTTTAGCCTCAAATGACTTTGGCGAGTAGGTGCCAATTCCCATCATATGTTTCTGCCGTGTAAAGATCTAAAGCTTGGCTGTATGAATCTGAAATTCTCCCAAAATTATTTTGTATCTTTTTCCAAAAACATGTCCGAATCTCTTTTTATTTCATATATTAAGAATGACTAGAGAGTAAAAGGTGAACCTTGGCAATTCAACACAAATAAATTATATGGAGGAAAAAAATGGCTCTCTTAAACTACAACAGAAGCATTCTAACAAATTTTTCCAATTCCTCAGCTATTGTGCTCACTGGTATTGATCAACTAATTTTAGAATTTGGTTTGTTTGTAGATCAACCACTAAACTTTATCGAATTGCTAACAACGATTGGTTGGACAGTGACAGGTACCTCTCCCTTGGAACCAGATCAACCTATTATTGAGCTCACGATTCAACAAGATGGTGTAGTTGTAGCATCTATCAACCAAGAATCAATTGAAGATGGAGCAGATACCCCCCTAGAAAATTTAACGACGTTCCAAGCCGTTCTAACGAATGTAGCTGCTGGTCATCATGTTTATCAATTATTTGCTCGAAACCTTCAGACTGCACAAGGGACTATAACCATCATTGGTCCTGCAAACATTTCTGGTAAAGTCATCAGCTAACAGTGAACTCGTTCAACTAAAGTTGAACATCGAGTCTTCGGTGACGATAGTCTCCTGTGGAGAGTATCGCCGAAGCCGCTGATCCCAAAAGGTACACTTAGCGGCGAAGGATGGACTCTACCCCCACCGAAGCAGAATAAGGTGTACCACTCCCACTTGTAGAAGTGGGAGTCTTACGATTTGAATAAAAAAATTAAGTTAGTATGGATCGGGCAAAAAGTTTTGCATAGGATTAATTTGAAATTATTTTTACAATTCCACAATATGAAAAAATCTCAATTAATAGAATTGGCTGAGGAAGTGATTAAGCCCGTCATTCATCAGATTCAAAATAATTGGATTTAAGTATATTATCAATAAAAGTAACCCTTTGGCTACTTGGCCAAAGGGTTACTTTGTACTTTGTGTTTATCCCATAGATTATAAGTCGTAGGCAGCTTCACCGTGAAGGGAGGTGTCAAGTCCTTGTATTTCCACTTTTTCGGGCACCCGAACCGAATCAAAAACATTGATGACTTTGAGGATGAGATAGGTTACGACAAAGGCATAGAGAGCGGTAAAGACAACACCAAATGTTTGAACCAGGAATTGCTGAACATTACCCTCAATAAGCCCGCTCGTCCCATTCACTGCCGATACTGCAAAGACACCAACCAGAATGGAGCCAAATATACCGCCTACACCATGAACTCCCCAGACGTCAAGGGCATCGTCCCACTCAAGTTTAATACGTACTTGTACAGCTATATAACAAACAATGGAGGACAAGATGCCTATGATGACTGCAGCCCAAGGCATGACATAGCCCGCTGCCGGGGTAATAGTTGCTAAACCGGCTACTGAACCTGTCAGCACGCCGACCATGGTCGGCTTCTTTTCACGGATCCAGGAAATCAGCAACCAAGTAATCATGGCCATCGAACCAGCAATATCCGTATTCACAAAAGCTATTGCCGCAAGCCCATTAGCTTTCAAAGCGCTGCCCCCATTGAAACCGAACCAGCCAAACCATAAGAGCGCTGTTCCTAAGGCGACAAAGGCAATGTTATGAGGGGTAGCTTTTTCCCCGGGCACAATAACTCGTTTGCCAACAAAAAAGACTGAGGCCAAGGCAGCGATACCAGCACTGGTATGCACTACAATACCACCGGCAAAATCTACCACACCCATTTGAGCCAGAAAACCGCCTCCCCAGACCCAATGGGTCAAAGGTATATAGACTAAAATGCTCCACAGGACTAAAAACTTCAGGTAGCTTTTAAAACTCACCCTATCGGCAAAGGCCCCCGTAATCAAAGCAGGAGTAATAATTGCGAACATTTCTTGAAAAGCGAAGAATACTAAAAATGGTATCGTCGGCCCGTAAGTAGGGTGGGGGCTCATACCAACGCCTTGTAGGCCAAAATATTGGAAATTGCCGATGATGCCATGAACGTCTGGACCGAAGGCTAGGCTAAACCCGCCTAAAACCCAAATGGCTGTGACAATTCCCAAGGAAATGAAACTTTGAATCATAATTGTCAAAACGTTCTTTTTTCGTACTAGTCCACCGTAAAAGAAGGCTAGTCCTGGAGTCATCACAAATACCAAAGTAGCACTGATTAAAACAAATGCAGTGTCTCCGCTGTTGATCATAACAAAAACCTCCCACTGTTTAAGATTGTAAGTTACTTACATCTTAGAACAAGGCAGTGAATAAGTTAATCAGGGATATCCTGTATTTCACTCGGATTTTCTCTGTATCTTTATTAGGGGTCCATCAAGGCTCAATGATATGATTGCGGACAGCATACAATACCAAATCAGTGATATTCTTAAAGCCCAGCTTATGCATGATATTAGATCGATGAGTTTCCACGGTTTTTGAACTCAAATTCAACAGTTGAGCAATGTCCTTGTTGCTGTTTCCCTCGGCTAAAAGCTGCACTATTTCTCTTTCGCGAGAAGAAATAAGCCCAGCTTTTCTTCCTTTTTGGTTGAAATTAGCAACAAAGCCGGCTACAACGGTCGAAGTTATATCTGAGGAAAGATAAATTCCGCCAGCTTGGACGATTCTAATCGATTTTAAGAGTTCCTCAAGGGCGTTATCTTTTAATACATAGCCGTTAACTTCCAATTGGTAAGCCCGAGCCACAAAATCCTCATTCTTATGCATGGTCAATATAATAATCTTGATTTCAGGGGCTTCCTTTTTGAGACGAGCGGCGACTTCCAAACCATTGAGCTGGGGGAGTGAGATGTCCAGAATCGCGATATCCGGCTTCAAACGCAGAATTTCCTCGATAGCTCCGTGACCGTCGGCGGCCTCGCCGATGACTTCAATATTGTTTTCCTGCTGAAGTAAAATTACTAGAGATTCGCGCAGAATTTTATGGTCGTCGGCTAAAAACACTTTAATACTCATAGGGTACCTCCATCATTAAGGTTGTCCCTTTTCCTTCTTCAGTGATAATCTGTAGCTTCCCACCGAGCATTTTTAGTCTCTCCTGGATGGAACTTAGGCCTAACCCGGCATGTACTTCATTAACGTTAAAGCCCTGGCCGTTATCACTGATTTGAATAAGATACAGGTTACTCCTGAGCTTGCTAAAATTAAGGGTGATTTCAGTAGCCTGAGCATGTTTTAAGATATTGGTCAAACATTCCTGAATCACCCGGTATAAATTTAAGGTTTCTGCTACTTCCCAAGGGGGCATAGTTGCCAATCGATTATATTCGAACTTAATGCCACTTGTTTTCTCGAGGTTTTTCAACAAAATTTCAACAGAAGCAGAAAGTCCTTTTTCCTCTAGAAGAGCTGGTTTCAAATTAAATAAAACCCCTCTGATTTCCTCAATGGTTTCCGTGGCTAAACTGACGGTACGTTCAACCTGCGCGCTTAGCACAGTATCACGATGCTCAGCCTTGACTTTTTTAGCTATCATTCCTAATTGAAGCTTTAAGGCTGCTAGGGATTGGCCGACACCGTCGTGAAGATCCCTAGCTAGTTTAACCCGTTCTTGTTCCTGCGTTTCTACGAGCAGTTTGGACTGCTTTTGTAACAATTGATTTTGTACTTGGATTCTACCGCTGAGATCCTGAGTTAGACTTTCATAATGCGTCATTTTTAAATAATCCTCCCAGGAATATATATCGGCGAACTCAACGATGTTTAACCCTTTTTCTTCCTCATCTTCACTAACCCGCAGGCCAAGCTTTTTATTAATCAGGTAAAACATCAGTAGGCCTAAGCCAAAGGCCCAGAGAAAATTAGCGGTCACTCCTGCTAGCTGAACTAAAATCTTGACAAGTCGTGTTTGACCACCTAGAAATTCCAGTGGAGCAAAAAAAGCTAATAAGATCGTGCCGGTAGCACCTCCAAAGCCGTGAATGGACACCGCTCCCACGGCATCATCTAATCCGAGCTTTTCCAGCCATAATCCTGAAAACACAACGACAGAACCTGAGATTAACCCTACTATGACGGCATCCAGGGGCTGAAGGTAGTTGGAGCCAGCAGTAATAGAGACCAGACCACCCAAGGCCCCTGCAAAAATAGCTTCCATGTAACTATGGTCTTTCATAAAAAAAAGATTCGTTAGAATGGCACCAACAACCCCCGAAGCTGCCGCAAAATTTGTGTTTAAAAGAATTAGACCTACTCGGTCATTAAATTCCAGGAGACTCCCACCGTTAAAGCCGAACCAACTAAACCATAAGATAAAGGTCCCTAGAGCTGCGAATGGTATGTTTGATCTTCCCATTTTTTTTATTTTCCCAGTGGCATCCCATCGATCTTTGCGAGCCCCGACCACAATAATTCCTGCCAGGGAAACCCAGCCTGCCGTTCCGTGGACGACAGTAGCTCCGGCGAAGTCCAAAAAGCCCAACTGTTTTAACCAGGCTGGCTGGTTAATGAATAAATCTCCCCAAACCCAATGCCCAAACAGAGGATATATAAAGCCGGCCAGAAAAACTGCGGCAATCAGTAAAGGCATTAAACGGGTTCTTTCGGACATGCTGCCGGACACAATGGTTACAGCGGTACCAGCAAACATCAATTCAAAAAAAACAAAGACAAACCCCAGAGAATTTTGAGTGAGGGACAGATTGTTGAGCAACCAGTAGTTAGTGCCGTAAATACCTAGATGAGTCGGACCGAACATCAGCGCAAAACCCAAAAAGCAATAAACCAAGGTAGTGATGACAAAGGTAAGGATGTTTTCAATAGCCACACTGATCACATTCTTGGATTGGATAAAACCTACTTCATAGCAAACAAAACCTGCCTGCATAAAGAATACAAAACTGGCGCTGACGATGATCCAGAGATGATTAATACTCATGTTTAATATCTCCTACGTTAAATGCTTGGGCTAGCATTTGCAACACTTATTTTGTGATAGGACTAATCATTGACTAACCTCAGTCTTTTTATGAGATATGGTATTGCTTTTTCAAAGTAGACGCCATATCTCGCTTCTTGTTCTGCTTTTTGGGTTAGACTATGCACATATGAGTAAAGTCCACAGCTATTTGAGTTGCTTCTACAAGGGGAAAATCATTTAAAAGTGCAGATAATAATGCGCTACCAAATACATCTCCTGTACCATGAAAGTAACCATCACTCTTTTTACTAAAAGCATAACTGATTTCGCCTGTGTCACTATTAAAGGCAGCGGCACCTAATTTGTCTTCTCCAAAGGAAACACCAGATAGTACAACTTTTTTTGCGCCAAGAGATGATAGCTTTTTTAAGGTCGTTTCAATATATTCCTGAGAGTATATTTCTCCAATATATTCTTCATTTAAGAGGAAAGCAGCTTCAGCTAAATTTGTTACTATAATATCAGCCTTTGCGCACAATTTGGTCATTCCCTTTGCCATTTCTGGCGAGTAAACTGAGTGCAAGACTTTATTATCCGCCAAGACAGGGTCAACCATTACTAATGTGTCCTTACTTCTAAATGTGTCAAATAGGTCAGCTACTAGATCGAGCTGCTCAAACGAACCTAAAAATCCGCAGTATAAGGCGTCAAATTTTAAATTGAGGGATTTCCAGTGATCTGAGTTAGGTTTTATATCCTCCGTTAGATCTCTATATCGATAACCCTCAAAACCGCCATTATGAGTGGACAGAATCGCTGTTGGTAATACACTTGCATCAAACCCAGCTGCTGACAGAATAGGCAGCGCAACCGTTAGTGAACATCTACCGACACAAGAAATGTCGTGGATTGCAGCTACCTTCTTTTGTTTATTCATCTAAATAAATCCTCCTTGACAATTAATAGATTAATTATAGAATATATCTGTCACTTCTAAAAGTATCAGATATAAATATTCAATTTCGCTAAAGCGGAGGGTCGGTTATCATCGAAGATGACTGACAGCGAATATAGATATATTAGAAAACCCCTACCATCACCACACAAAGTATAGACCAAAATGGTAAAGTTATATATATTGGTACATTTTCAAAGTCGATAGCGCCATCAATCAGGATAATGTGATTATGGTTCGCTTTAAGGACGGTTCCCACCGTTCTTTCTTGAAAGACATCTGTGAAAAACAGAAGTTGATATGGGCGGTTTAATTAAATTATTATGATTTCAAGGGTCTTCACGAGTTTCGTGAAGACCCTTGAATCAATAAATGCTCATTTTAAGTTATAAGAATTAATTATCATAGTTTTTACTTATGTGTTTAATAATTGTGACTAATGAATATTTGCCATTAGAAAAGACAAAGTTTGCTACATTACTACAATATAGCGTAAGATTTACCAAATCAATCATTAGTTAATATGATAGTTCCATGTAAATATACTATAGACAAATATGTCTCTTCGTGCTAATCTTCAATTAACAGGGTATTATCATTTAGACAAACCCAAAAGCGAAGAGGAGGACGAAAAACATGTGGAAACTTGTAGAGACACGTAAGGCGAGAAAGCAACGTCGGTATTGCTCTCATATTCAATATTGCTTGCTTGTCCTCCTAGTTCCGACGTTGCTCTTCTTATTAGGGGCAGGAGCTTTAACTACTCAGGCTCACACTAACTTAGAACAATTTCAGACACAGCAAACCTCAGCTATAACTCAACCAGAGATTTATCTGATGGGAGAGACTTTCAAGCTGGGAAATCTCCAATACAAAATAAACAGCGTAAGGACTTTGGTCGAAGATGGTAATGTAGTTAAGTCACCAAGAGATGGGAATACTTTCCTTATGGTGGATCTCACTATAGAAAACCAGGGAAGTTCCGATGTCGAGGTTAGAAGTAGGATAGGTTTTATGCTTAAAGATCAAGATGGCAAAAAGCAAGACTCTAGTATTGGAGCTACTCTAGCCGTTAAGGATGCTATAGACGGAACAATTAAAGCTGGAGAAAAGATGACAGGTGAATTAGGGTATGAGGTGCTTAAAGGAGCTCAGACATTTAAGTTAACGGTTATTCCTGATCCCTTAAGTTCTAAAGCTAGAATTGCAACCGTTCAAATATTAATGCACTGATAACCATTTTCCTGGTAGGATAGCCTTTACTCGTAAGATTCTAGGGTACAGGATATGCGGATCCATAACCGCTTCACTGTATCCTTTTCCTATTATATGAGCTATTGTTTAAACTTTTTATAGAGGAGATAGTAAAGTGGGCTAACTTTGCGATTAATTTACCAGATGGAATGTAGCGATTCAGGTCTCCGGTACCTCTATTTTCCGCTCAGACGAAATCGGATTCTACGGAATTGAGCCTTGTCTTTTTGCTTAGAAGCACCCTTTTCCATCATATATAGATTTGGAATGTACTTGTAGCCAGCCCAATAAGCTAATCCTACAAAGAAAGCGCCACCAACGATATTACCAAGAGTAACAGGTATTAAATTCCATAGGATTGGGACAAGATTAATATTTGTAATTTTATCGCCTACATGTGAAGCCTCAACAAATGCGCTATTTAGCTTCGCAAGGGTTGCTATTGTAAAATAGTACATGTTAGCGACACTATGCTCAAATCCAGAAACAATAAATGTCATTACAGGAAACCAAATGATTAATATCTTACCAAAGACATCCCTTGCAGTGTATGATCCCCAAACTGCAAGACATACTAGCAGATTACAGAGTATGCCACTCGTAAATGCCTGAGAAAAGGTGAGCTCTCCCTTGATTGAGGCAATCTTGATAGCATATCCTCCAAGGAGTCCAGCATTTGTTGAAAGTAATCCTGAATTGAATACCAAAAAAGCAACAATAAATGCTCCGATATAATTTCCAATATACACAATAGTCCAGTTCTTGAGCATTTGTCTAGAGGTTATCTTTTTTTCAATATAGGCTAATATAAGGAGAGTATTTCCTGTGAATAGCTCTCCTCCACAAATTACAATAAGTATAAGTCCTACAGGGAAAATTGCTCCAGCAACAAATTTAGCAAGTCCAGGGTTTTCCATAGCATGGGATGCCATAGTTGCTGCAAATGCTCCAAGTGCAATAAAGGTACCAGCCAGGATTCCAGCAATGAGTGTTTGAAAGGTATGAGTTTTAGCTGCCTTTTTCTCACCAACTTTAATTGTTTCCTCAACTGTTTCAGCGGTATTCATAGGTCTTTGTTCCAAACAATTTCACCACGTTTTGTAAAGAATACAATGTTATTCTGTAGAATATCATTAAAAATATACCCTTTTAGAGTCGGGCGATAGCCATAGAAACAGATATATTGAATTCCGGACTTTCGGTAGCGTTAGCCACTCAGTTTTTTATTCCTCTGGCCGCTTAATTAAGAGGTATATTCAGCATTTGGCATAATGTTTCTGGGTCTCTTTTGGCGGCCTGGTGGACTGAAAAGAGTGAGGCCGAAAAACAATCAGCAAACCATTGAACATATGAGCTCGTTGAGCGATAAGTGAAAGGGTGGAAAACTATGAGAGAAAAAGGCCTTTTCAAAAAATACTTCTGGTGATAGTGATGTCAGGACTTATAAGTTTCCTATCCCAAAAGGAATCGCGGTGAAGGTGAACTCTACCCTACCTGAAGTTTACGAAGAATCCACCCCACTTAAAGAAGTGAGGTCTTGAAAATTCAATCTATTCCAAGCCTTCAAATTGCATATTATAGTAATGAGCATAAATACCAGCTTTTTCGATGAGCTGTTTGTGACTGCCTTTTTCCTGGATACCCTCATCGGTGACCACGACGATTTCGTCTGAATTTTTGATCGTACTCAGCCTGTGGGCAATCACGATAGTGGTTCTGTTTTTAGAGAGCTTTTCTAGGGAGTTTTGGATGTATTTTTCACTTTCATTATCGAGGGATGATGTAGCCTCGTCCAAGATTAAAATTGGAGGGTTTTTTAAAAACACTCTGGCTATTGAAAGTCGTTGCTTTTGACCGCCTGAGAGCCTGACCCCCCGTTCCCCGACATAGGTGTCATACCCTTCGTCAAGGGTCAAGATATACTCATGAATGTTGGCCTGTTGGGCGGCCTCTATAATTTCGGCGTCAGTAGCTCCAGATTTACCATAGGCGATATTAGCTTTGATTGAGCCGTCAAACATATAGACATCCTGCTGCACAATGCCGATCGTGTTTCGTAAAGACTCTAGCGTAACATCCTTGATATCGATTCCATCGATGGTTATTGATCCCGCAGCAACCTCATAAAATCTCGGCAACAAAGAACATAAGGTTGTTTTCCCTCCGCCGGATGGTCCGACGAGGGCAATGTTTTTTCCTGCGTTTATCGTAAGGCTTACATTGTTTAAAACATTGGAATCATCGTTATAGCGGAAGGAGACATTCTTATAGGCGATCTCCCCTTTGACGTCTTTGAGGGGTTGGGCCCCTGCTTTGTCCACAATATCCGGCTGCGTCTCCATAACCTCAATAAACCGCTTGAACCCAGCGAAGCCTTTTTGAAATGATTCGGTATAGTTGATCAGCACATCAATCGGGTGGACAAAGAGATTAACGTAAAGGACATAAATTGCTAGATCAGAAATTTTCAATGAGCCCTGGGCTATGAATACGCCCCCCGAAACAATGATAACAACATAGAGTAGTCCTTCAAAAAAGGAATTCCAGGCGTGAAAATTGCCCATTAATCTGTAACTCTTGACTTTAGAAGATAAAAATTCATGGTTGCTTTTATGGAACTTTTCCTGTTCCACATGTTCATTAGCAAATGACTTCACAACTCTGATTCCAGACAGACTATCTTGAACGCTGGAATTTACGGCGGCAATTTTCACCCTGTTATCGGAAAAGATGGGTGCCATTTTAATATTTTTATAAATGGTAAAGACCACCATGATCATCGTGACCCCTAACAAAATCAGGGTCATTTTGACATTGATCATCATTAGAATACTAAAGGAGCCGATGATCTTCAGGGCGGAGATGAAGACATTTTCCGGCCCGTGATGAGCAAGCTCGGAGATATCAAATAAGTCTACGACTAATTTGGACATCATTTCCCCAGTATTATTTCTATCATAATATGAAAAGGATAACCTTTGAAAATGGTTGAACAGATCTTTTCTCATATCTGCTTCCATTCTCGCGCCCATAATGTGTCCCCAGGAGATGATAAAATACTGGCAGAAATACTTAATCACGTACATAGACAGCAAGGCTATGCCGACAAAACCTATAGCATGTATAATGGTTGCTTTATCTTGGTTGAAAAGATTTTTAGCAAGATAATTCAGGATTTGAGGAAAGGCCAGATCAATGATGGAAACAAGCACTGCACAAAACATGTCTGCATAAAAAAGGAATTTATAGGGTTTATAATACTCAGTAAATTTATTGAGAATAGTCATTAATCATACCACTCGCCTTCTGTGTTCAAATAGTGTAGTTAAGAGCCGGAACTAATTTAAGGAAGAAAGCCCGACCAAATTCGAGCTTTCTTCCTTTTTATCAAACTCATCATTTCCTCTTCAAAATCAGGATGCTTTATCTTTATCCAAATCGTAAGACTCCCACTTCTACAAGTGGGAGTGGTACACCTTATTCTGCTTCGGTGGGGGTAGAGTCCCCCACCGAAGACTCGATGTTCAACTTTAGTTGAACGAGTTCACTGTACTAAGCAGAAAGTATAACTACGTTATACTTTCTGGAGGTACCTTCTCACTATCACGACACTCTTGCCATCGCCGCGCCTTACCATCCATAGTGGCGCTCTAACCTCGAACATTCATGTTCGAGTCGTGGATACTAAGGTAACTTTGTCACATTAATGCATTATTTTAAAAGATTGGGAGAAAAATGGAATGGAATACTGAGATTTCCGAGTACATTAAGAAACGAATTTGAACTAACAAGGTATTATTGATCCAATCGTTACCACTCCCACTTCTATAAGTGGGAGTGGTACCCCCCGTACCCTGCTTCGGGGTAGAGTCCATCCTTCGCCGCTGAGTGTACCTTTTGGGATCAGCGGCTTCGGCGATACTCTCCACAGGAGACTATCGTCACCGAAGTCTCGATGTTCAACTTTAGTTGAACGAGTTCACTTTAGAGGAAAGAACACAGGAAAGATGTGAAAGTAGTGGATATTAATGATTATGAGATTGCTTTAAGATTATTTTTAGCGTGTATTTTTGGAGGCATAGTAGGCTTTCAACGAGAACGACATGATAGTCCAGCAGGCTTTAGAACTTATATTCTAGTATCCTTAGGTTCCGCCTTAATTATGGTTATATCTATGTTCGGATTTTCTGATTTTGCCCCAACGGGTGACCCTGCTCGACTAGCCGCTCAAGTCGTTTCAGGTATCGGTTTTTTAGGAGCAGGGACTATTTTAAGGGATGGAGTATCGGTTAAAGGGTTAACAACGGCCGCTTCTCTTTGGGTTGTTTCAGCGATTGGATTAGCAGTAGGAGCAGGATTTTACTATTCAGCCTTCCTTGTTACGGTGCTGGTTTTTGTTACTTTAGAGCGTTCTATTGAAACCTACTTTTTTAGAGGTAAGCAAATTTTAAAAGTAGTGACTGTAAATAGAACTTGTGCGATCCAGGATATTAATCACATATTAGAATCGCACAAAATAATGGCCAGAAATATTACTATGAAACTAATACAAGAGGAACATAACAAAACAACGTTTGAATATACATTGAGAACTCCCTTTTACCAAATAAATATCCAAAAAATCATTGATGACATCAATGAGATTGAAGGAATTTATTCTGTTGAAAAAGGTTAAGTTTTTGAAATTTCACCATCAATGTAACAAGGGAATGTGAAACAAGGGGACATGTTTCTTGTATTATCCTATGATCAGAAACACGTACTGTCCCTCTGCTTTAAGTTGGCATTACATAACGTCTCTTTGGCTTACCGAACTTGCTTTAAGAGCTTAGCCATGTTTTTACCTAGGGTTTTGAAGGTCTGGATTCCTTCGACATCATTTTGAACATCGCCCGGGTCACGGGATAAGGTCATATTCCAATAATTTGAACTGCAAATGATCATCTCAGCAATACCATAGAAGAAGTTGATCGCAGAGTAAGTAAAGGTTGATCCTGCTCTTCGGACGGAAACCACAGAAGCACCTACTTTTCCCCTCAGCATGCCTCCGCCGTTGGATTTTGATACATAACCGCACCGGTCGATCAGAGCCTTAACTTCCGTGCTTACATTACTGAAGTATGTGGGTGAACCGATAATGATGCCATCAGCTTCTTCCATTTTTTGAATGAATATATTCATCTCATCATCCTTGCGCGCACAACGGTTATTTTTTATTTCTCGACACCTTCCACAAGCCAAGCAGCCAAAGACTTTGCGACCTCCCAATTGGATGATTTCGGTCTCAATCCCTTCATGTGCCAATTCCGCCAAGACAATTTCGAGGCTTTGTGCAGTATTGCCATTAACTCGTGGACTACCATTAAATGCTACAATTTTCATACTCGTACACTCCCTATTGATTTGCTTAAAAAATTGACTGATATAATAATAACACATTAAGTGGGCATTCTAAGAATGTTTCCGGCAAAATAATGAATGAGGGGGACTGGCAAATGAGACGATTGGCTGCAAGTTTTTTAGCTATAGCTTTATTGGTTCTAAGTGCCGTACCTGCTTTCGGAGCTGTTGATCAAGGCAAATTGAATGAGATTAAAGCTCTCACTCAGCAAATGAACAGCATCAAAACTCAGATTATTGATAAGGAGGTAGAGGCCGGAATACTGGATCAAACAAAAGCCGAAAAAATCAAGAACGCCATGCAAAAACGTCAACAAAGAATTGAACAGGAAATCGACAAAGGCGAATTTCATGGTTTTGGGCACAAAAAAGGCTACGGTCATAAACCCTCTAAGGATTCCCCCTCTCCTCAAAAAACAGAGTAGACTCATTCAAAGCTGAATCGTTGTCGGATAACAATGTTAAGGAGCGAACCCTATGGGAATTTAGGGTTCGCTCTTCTAAAATTAGAGGTTAAATACGGTCAATAGAATTTAAAGGTTTATAGAATAATATGATGATTTTAAAAGGACTCGATGTATTGAGAGGCTTTACGGTCACAATGAGAAGGACCTAGTGCTAATGGCGGTAGCAACTCAAATTAATTCATGTAGTAAGGCATATTATGGATTTTGCTGCTCCATGGGGTGGAGAAGAATTTGTTTAGATTATTTCGATAACCTGTTTGCAACGCTTGAAGCCATATAAGAGTCTGGTTTAATCACACATTGAAACCCACAAGCTTTAACCCATCCTTTAATTTCCGCAACGTACTGAGAAGTTGGACCATTATATCCGACATCAACATGAACTTCGATTTCGTGCGGAATATTACTTTCCTCAAATGTATTGTTCAATTTAAGAGCTAACTCAATGCTCAAATTTGTTTCATAAAATATCTTTTGTCTTATGTTGTTAATCTTTTTTATATTTTTAATTTCAAAAAAATAAATTCCCCCTTTTCCAACTTTATTTTTTATTTTGTGGATACCTACTGTAACAGGTGCCTTCGTATAGTTGAAATTTTGGCTATCGGTTCCTACAGCGATTACATATTCCGTATTTGGATCCTGAACAGAATAAGCTTTTATAATTGAAACCATTTCTTTAAAAGAAACTTCTCCGTATGTCAGACTGTACATTATTTCTCCTTTCAAATGAACGAACTATCAAGAGCGACGCTGAAATACGTATTTCTATTCAATTTTTAGCAGCTTTATAAATCATTATACAATTTATGTGTTAAATCAATATTATAGTTATGTTAAGAAATCTTAACGCCTTGCGTCACGACCAAAGGGCGAAGAATACATTTGACAAAAATACAATGATATCGTAATATAACCTATATACCATGGGAGGGTATATAGTATTTTGTCATAATTCTTATTGGATTAGAAAGGGAGAAAGTATGAACCAAACCATAGTGATAGCTAGTTTGTTAGTAGGAGTGCTTATCATATGGGCATATATGAAGAGCTTAGAGACGGTTAAATTTAGAATAGACCCTTCAGAGGCAAAAAAGAGATTAGATATGGAAAAGAAGATCATTCTTCTGGATGTCCGAACTCGGGAGGAATATATCGAGAATCACATTCCCAAAAGCACTTTGATTCCTTTAAATGTCCTTAATGGAGACGCTAGCAAGAAATTGCCTGACAAACAAGCCACTATTTTCATCTATTGTAGGAGTGGAAATCGGAGTAGAGCTGCGGCAAAGATGTTATTGAAGCAAGGTTATACTAATATTTTTGATTTGGGGGGCATAATACGTTGGCCATATAAGACAGTTTCGGGCAAAAAGTGATGATTATTTATTTTTCTATGACATATAAACCATCTTCCTCTCTCCATTCAGCAAAAAAGATATTATTGATATTAACAAACCCTTGTTGTTTTAGCTCAGCTTTAAGCCAAGACTCATTTTTACTGATCTTTAACAATTCATCGTTAAGTATCTTTCCATCACTTACAAGAAGCATAGGGAGGGATTTGCGATTTAAAGGAATATTAAGATCTTTAAGTGTCGGGGTATCGAATTCAGGTTTTCGTATAACTGTTAAGGATCCGTTTGGTTCGAGTATAGCATATTCAACTTCTCGAACGGAAAAAACATCTTTATCCCTCAATAAAGTTTGAAGTTCATTGATGTTCATACGATCTTTTTTTAGAGTTTGGCGATCAATGACCCCTTTGTGAATGACTAAGGTAGGTTTCCCTTCTAATAGGCTCCTTAATGTAATGGACTTTTGACCCACAAGTTGAATAGCAAAGATTAGGAGGCCCCAAACAGTAATAGCAAACAAGATTTTTACGACGCCAGTATTATCATCATAGATTGCATTACCTAGCAACTCACCCATAATTAGCGCCGAAATAAAGTCAAAAGCAGTAAGCTGTGTAATTTGAGTTTTGCCTATTAACCTAGTAAAAAGTAATAAACTAAAAAAACCTAAAATCAGTTCTACAGTTAACTGCCCTAAACCCATAAAAGTACACCCCTTTGGTTTTACCTCTGTATAGTAGATTAAACGTTATCGTAATGAATATACATTAAAAATTAAACAGTCGAACTTAATTTAGTGAATCGTAGTTACCGCTTTATGTAATATAATTCACAAGGAAAAAAGAAGTTATAGTGCCCCCTTTCTTAATAATTAAGTGATAGGAGTTTTCAAACCGAATTAAACGTCAATAGCAAAAGTTTGCGATTGACGTTTAATTCACTCGACGCCTAATTATTCTTGCGAATGCTGAACTTATGAAGGCAATGCACGGGATTACGGATTAGATTTATCTAAATCGTAAGACTCCCACTTCTATAAGTGGGAGTGATACACCTTATTCTGCTTCGGTGGGGGTAGAGTCCATCCTTCGCCGCTGAGTGTACCTTTTGGGATCAGCGGCTTCGGCGATACT
>Ga0209347_1001386_pt1 | contig 40370 bp, 16 predicted proteins | sample AutmiccommuBRH23_FD_187382 | JGI IMG/M metagenome (GOLD analysis project Ga0209347, IMG submission 187382) | Deep subsurface microbial communities from Mt. Terri, Switzerland - Autotrophic microbial communities BRH/23 (SPAdes) (version 2) | ecosystem: Environmental > Aquatic > Deep subsurface >... | reverse complement strand
ATCGACTTTTCCGGGATATCCCCGACCATCCCATTTTTCGTGGTGATACAAGGCGATGTCGTGGCTCATGGTATCAAGGGTCGAGGTCTGGTTCAGGAACAGGCGCCCGCCGTAAATCGTGTGGTTCTTGATTACGTCAAATTCCGTATCCGTCAGTTTTCCCGGTTTCTTCAAGATATTATCCGGGATTCCGACCTTTCCGACATCGTGGAGCATGGCGGCCAGGCGGATCAGGTCCCGTCCCCGTTTCATCTCCTTGTTCCCGAGCCCGTTCCGGAGCGCCCATTGCTGGTAAATTTCCGCCGAGTAAGCCCCGACCCGCTGGACATGGGCCCCGGTTTCGGAAGGATCCCGCAACTCGGCCATTTTGACCATCCGCAGGATCAGTTCCCGGTTCATGATCCCGCGTTCAATGGCTACCGCGGCGTTGTTTGCGAACAGCGGGACGTAAACCTGGCTTTCCTCGGAAAAAGGGATGGTGCGCCCTTCTTCGTCCCTGGCATTGATCAGCTGCATCACCCCCACCAGATTCCCCTGCTGGGTCATCAAGGGAATGTTGAGCATCGATACGGTCCGGTAACCCGATTTACGATCATATTCCGGGTTGAAGGAATACGGGCGGTCGGAAGGGATGCCGTAGGCGTCCTCGATGAGGAGGGCTGCCTTGTTCAGTGCGACATAGCCGACGATCGAGGTTTCATTGATCGGCAGGGTGAAATCGACGTAGATGCCTTCCCGGGCCGAATCCTTTGCAAAAAGGGTGTCATTATGCACATAGCCGAACCGCAGGCGGTCTTTTTCGGCAATGAAAATCGATCCGGCATCCGCCTTGGAAATGCGACGGGATTCGTAAAGAATTTTGTCGAGAATGGCATCGACGTCTTTAAGGTGGTTGAGTTCCTCGATAGTTTCAAGGATAGATCCGACCATTCCTCCGACGAATGGGGGTGATGTGTAAGTCATAATAATTCAGTTACTTAAAACTTAGATAGGATAAATATATCGACACCGATTCAGAAGTCGTATTCGCATATCGCCTATATAGGGGATCTGGTTTTTTCGGTCAATTAAAATATCTTTCTATAGTTCTCTCCTTCGGGGATATTGACACGATTCGGCGAATGCTTATTTTGAAGCCATCAAACGCTTAATATCACATAGGATTTAAATAATGGCCGTCATGAAAGACGGCTTTTTCAGGAGGGAATGAATGCGATTCGACAAATTCACCATCAAGTCCCAGGAATTGATCCAGGCAGCCCATACCCGGGCTGCCCGTTACCATCACCAGCAGATTGAACCGGTGCACCTGCTGGAAGTGATGCTGGAGGACTCCCAGGGGATCGTCCTGTCCCTACTTCGCAAAATCGGCGTGTCTCCCGGCGATATGGCCAAGACGGTGCGCGAGGCGATCGATCGGATTCCCCGGATCGAGGGGAGCGGGGCGGCCGAGGTCTATTTCTCGAACACAACCCGGCGACTGATGGAAAACGCCTTCACCATCGCCGCCAACATGAAGGACCAGTATGTCAGTGTCGAACACGTCTTTCTTGCCATGGTCGAGATGAAAGACGGCGATCTCGTCCGGATTTTCGACAAGTACGGCGTGAAAAAGGACGCTGTTTTAAATGTCCTCATGGAGATCCGGGGAAACCAGACGATTACCGACCAGAATCCGGAAGACAAGTACCAGGCCCTGGAGAAATATAGCCGGGATCTTACCGAAATCGCCCGGCTCGGAAAACTCGACCCGGTCATCGGCCGAGACGAGGAGATCCGGCGGATTGCCCAGGTCCTCTCCCGGCGGACCAAGAACAACCCGGTCCTGATCGGCGAGCCCGGTGTGGGTAAAACCGCCATCGTGGAGGGTCTGGCCCAGCGGATCGTGGAAGGGGATGTCCCCGAATCGTTGAAAAACCGCCGCCTGGTAGCCCTGGACATGGGGGCGATGATCGCCGGGGCGAAGTACCGGGGCGAATTCGAGGACCGGCTCAAGGCGCTCCTGAAGGAAGTGGAAAAAGCCGAGGGACAGATCATCCTCTTCATCGACGAACTCCATACCCTGGTCGGCGCCGGTGCGGCCGAAGGCGCCATGGACGCCTCGAACATGCTCAAACCGGCATTGGCGCGTGGCACATTGCGGTGTGTCGGGGCGACGACCATCAGCGAGTACCGGAAGCATATCGAGAAAGACGCCGCCCTGGAACGGCGCTTTCAGCCGGTGATGACCGCCGAGCCGACCGTGGAGGATACCATTTCCATCCTCCGGGGGCTCAAGCCGAAATATGAGGTCCATCACGGGGTCAAAATAAAGGATTCGGCCATTGTGGCCGCGGCCACGCTTTCCGAGCGCTACATCACCGACCGGTTCCTCCCGGACAAGGCGATCGATCTGATCGATGAAAGCGCCTCGGGTCTCCGGATGGAGATCGACAGCAAACCGACGGAGATCGACGAAATCCAGCGACGGATCACCCAGCTGGAAATCGAACGCGAAGCCCTGAAAAAGGATTCCGATCCGGCCAGCCGCGACCGGCTGGGAAAAATTGAACAACAGCTCGAAATCCTGAAGGAAGAGTACCATCGGCTCAATGCCCACTGGCAGAATGAAAAAGAGGCGATCCAGACCATCCGGGACCTCAAGTCCGAACTCGACCGGCTCGGGACCGAGGAGCAGAAGGCGGAACGGGAGGGGAACCTGGAACGGGTGGCCGAACTCCGCTATGGCAGGCGAAACGAGATCAAACGGGAGCTCGACGCGGCCGGCGAACGGATGACCCGCCTGCAGCAGGACAAGAAAATGCTCCGGGAGGAAGTCGATGCCGAGGATATCGCCCATATCGTCTCCAAGTGGACCGGCATTCCCGTCTCCAAGATGCTCGAAAGCGAACGGGAAAAGCTGATCGCCATGGAAGAGCGGATCCGGCACCGGCTCGTCGGCCAGGAAGAGGCCGTGCGGGCGGTCTCGAACGCGGTGCGGCGGTCCCGTTCCGGACTCCAGGACCCGAACCGGCCGATCGGCTCGTTTATTTTCACCGGCCCGACCGGGGTGGGGAAAACCGAACTGGCCAAGGCGCTGGCCGAATTTCTTTATGACGACGAACAGGCAATCATCCGGATCGACATGTCCGAGTACATGGAAAAGCATGCCGTGGCCCGGCTAATCGGGGCGCCTCCGGGATACGTGGGATACGAGGAAGGCGGCTACCTGACCGAAGCGGTCCGCCGCCGCCCTTATGCGGTGATCCTGTTCGATGAAATCGAAAAGGCCCACCCGGACGTCTTTAACGTGCTGCTCCAGATCCTGGACGACGGCCGGCTGACCGACGGGCAGGGGAAAACTGTCGATTTCCGGAATACCATGGTGATCATGACCTCAAACGTGGGAAGCCAGGCGATTCTGGAACTCGGCGAAACGCGGCGCCGGGAGATGGAAGAAATGGTCGGCCAGGCGCTGCGGGGGATGTTCAGGCCAGAGTTCCTCAACCGGATCGACGAAAACATCATCTTCCACAACCTGACCCATGAGCAACTGCGGGAAATCGTGGAGATCCAGTTCCGGAACCTGCGTAAGCGACTGGCCGCCCGGCAGATCGAAATCACCTTGTCGCCCGGCGCCCTGGACCTCCTGGCCCGGCGCGGCTTCGACCCGGTCTACGGGGCGCGTCCCTTGAAACGGACCATTCAACAGTTGATCGAAAATCCGCTCGCCATGAAGCTGCTGGAAGGCGAATTCACGGAAGGCGACCGGATCGTCGCGGACGCGGATGACGACCGGATCGTGTTCCGGAAGGAATAGAAAGACCCGGAGGGGAACGCCGAACGGCGTTCTCCTCCGGGCTCCTGTCCTGTAATGGTATTATCGCAGGGAGTTTATAAAGCAGCCGCCGCCGCTTCCGCCGCCGCCCCCGTCGGAGCCTATTCCCAATCCGCTCGGATCGAGAATAATACCGTTTTCAACCCCATCGGCATCCCCGAATCCACCATCCGTAAGTTCCACCTCGATGCTCCGGCGATCCTGGCTGAAGATGGTATGATCGGAGTAATCCTGCCAGCCGTCCACCGTATCGTACTTGTACCAGATGGCATTTTTCGGAGCCGGTTCCGGAAAATAAATGGTTATCCGGGCCAATTGTCCGGGCTGGCTGACCTTGACTTTGAAATTGACAAGGTCGTACGGCAGGCTCTCCGGCCGGCCGAATTCATCCTCGATAAGAAATTGATCAAGTGTTTCGATGCGTTCAATTACACCCTCGGCCGCGGGACACTTGATGCCGATCTGCCGGTCTTTATTCTTTAACCGGATGTTGACGAGTATCATGTCGATCTGGTCGTTATCCGGCACCCCGTCTTTATCGAGATCCGTCGATTTGTCGAGTTCGGGATCGAGGATGGGGTCATCGTTTTCGGCCCGATCCCCTGTTGTAAATGCCGCGACTTCCGACCACCCGGATGCGTCACCCAGATCGTCAAAGAATCTTGCCCGCCAGAAATAGCGCGTATTTGCATCCAATACCAGGTGCGGTACGGTTAAACGGGTCAAGTTCCGTTCATCCTTCTTTCCGAACACCAGTTCGGAACAATCCGATTGGGTGCTGATCTGCCATTCGGTTGACTGGTGCGCATCATTATCGTCATCGACGAAAGCATCCGATTCAAGAACAACTTCGCTTTCAATATTCACCGTGCTGTCAGCGGGAGAACGGAGTTTGGGTGACCGGGGAGGAACATTCTTATTGGACGTCAGGGGATCGGTCCCGGCTCTGTATTCTTTTATATTTGATCTGCCGTCACCATCCAGATCCTCATTTGCATCATTAACCAGCGGATTCAACCCATACGTGATTTCCCATTCATCGGGCATGCCATCATTATCACTATCCGTTTCGATGCAATCCGGAATTCCGTCCGAATCGGTATCCGTATCCGGGACATTGCAGCCGCATATCCCAGGCACGGACTTTTCCGGATCCGTGGGGCACAGATCATTACAGTCCAAAATTCCATCCCCGTCGGAATCCATATCCGCTACGCCGCACCCGCATTCCCCGGGTGATGTCTTGTTGGGATCATCGGGGCATTGGTCATCCCCGCCCGGCGCGCCGCCAGTGCTATCCGGAGGAACCGTATAGGAAAGTTCTTCCGAAAAAGCGCTCTCCTTGCCGGTGCTGTCGAAACTGGTAAGGGCGAACAGGTATTGCAGCCCCGGTTGCAGTTCCGGGATCCGGCTGGTGGTCTGATCGGATGCGACTGTCTGACGGGGGGACGTTTTGTACACACTCCCCGCTTCGCCGTAATAAATCTTGTAACCAGCTGGTTTGCTCCCCGCGGGAGGATCCCATCCGAGAAGAACTTCCGCCGCGTGAAGCGGGGAAGATGCAAGAAAAACAAAGGTTGTGAAAAAAATGGCATGTTTTGCTAGTGAGCGAAAATGGGTTGCACGATACATATAATGTCCTCCTGCTACAGATTTTCAATGAGACGAAAAACAAGGTATTTTAGGAATCGTTGTCATTCGTCCAGCAGGTCCGATACCATACGACGTTAAGGCCGGAACCCTGCCGCCACCCCTTGGAATGGCTGTCTTCCATCATTCCGCAATGTTTTGTACTTGGTGGAAGTATGAATGCAAATTAGATGCCGGAAATGAACCAGGGTAGGAATTCGGAAAGATAAAACGAGCGGGAGGCATTAGATAACTAGTTAAAGAATGAAGTAAATCGAATTTTTTTCACGAAAGGGAAACTGCTGGTTTTGAGGAGGGAACAGGTCGTTTTTGATTGAAAACCTCTACAGCCGAAACTTGTATCGCTTTGTTTACAGCTGTCTACAAAAATACAAAAAAGCCGGGCCTTTTTCAGGCACCGGCTTTTTATTCATCTCTTGGCGGGTTGCAATTTACGACATGGCGGCGATCACGTCTTCCGGGATATCGGCATTGGTATGGACTTTCTGGACATCATCGCAGTCGTCGAGCGCGTTCATCAGCTTGTACATCTTCTCCGCATCGGTACCGGCCAGGGTGACCGTGGTCTGGGGAAGCATGGTCACTTCCGCGTTTTCATAGGGGATTTTCGCGTCATCGAGGGCGGCTTTCACGGCTTCAAACGCTTCGGGGGGAGTGAGCACCTCGAAGATCCCATCGTCTTCCCGGATATCCTCGGCGCCGGCTTCCAGCGCCACTTCCATGAGGCGGTCTTCTTCCACTTGGGACTTGCTTACGGGAATCCATCCTCTTTTGTCGAACATCCACCCCACGCAGCCGTTTTCGCCGAGGTTGCCGCCGTTTTTGTTGAAGATGTGCCGGACATCGGCCACGGTGCGGTTCTTGTTATCGGTGAGCGATTCCACAATGACAGCCGCCCCGCCCGGCCCGTACCCTTCATAGGTAATTTCTTCGTAGTTGGCCCCTTCGATTTCGCCGGCCCCTTTCTTGATGGCCCGCTCGATATTGTCCTTGGGGACATTGCTCTGCCGGGCCTCCTGAATAACGGCCCGAAGCCGGGGATTTGCGCTCGCGTCGCTCCCCCCCATCCGGACCGCCACGATGATTTCCTTGACGATACGGGTGAACACCTTGCCGCGCCGGGCATCCTCGGCGCCTTTCCTGTGCTTTATATTCGCCCACTTGCTATGTCCTGACATGCTGAAAACCTCCTATTTTTTACCGATACCGATGACGTAGATTTCTTTGCTTTCCTTACGGCAGGTCTGGGGTTTGAAGATCTTGCGGGTAGCAAACATTTTCCGCACGGATTCGATGAAATCCTCGAAGTCATGCCCCTGAAAAATCTTGGCGACGAAACTCCCCCCAGGCGACAGAACCCGGTCGGCAATCCCGAGAGCGGCTTCGCAAAGGACAAACGACCGGATTGCGTCCACATCCTTGTGCCCGGTGGTATTCGGGGCCATGTCGCTCAAGACCAGGTTGTATCCATCGCCGATGAATTCCCGCACCGGATCGTCCATCTCCAGGATGTCGCCGGTGATGACCCGGACATGATCCGGAAGCTCCTCGGTAACCGGCTTCAGGTCGATCCCCGCCACCATCCCCCTGGGGCCGGTGATGCCGGCCGCGTATTTCAGCCATGATCCCGGGGCGCACCCGAGATCGAGCACCTTGTCACCGGGGTGAATGAGCTGGAATTTCTTCTGCAGCTCTTCCAGTTTATAGACGGACCGGGCCGGAAAATTTTCCTTTTTGGCCCGCATTGCGTAATAATCAGGCCGGCTTCGATCGGTTCTGTTTTGTCGTTTCATATCCAAATTTCAAATAATGGTCAAGAGGATCAATTTCAATCACCGGAAGAGGATTTCCATCACTTCCGGCAATCGGCGGATGCCGATCAGGTCGACATCCTTTATTTTCGCTAACTGCTTGAGACTGTTTTTCGGAACGATGCACCGGGTGAACCCCATCTTCCGCACCTCCGCGATCCGGGTTTCCAGGTGCGAGATTCCCCGGACTTCTCCGGTCAGCCCCACTTCACCGAGAAGGAGCAGTCCGTCCGGTACGGGACGGTCAAGGAAGCTCGACGCCATGGCCGAAACAATCCCCAGGTCGACGGCCGGTTCGGACACCCGGACCCCGCCGGCCACGTTCATGAAAATATCGAGCCCGGCGATATTGAGGCCGAGCTTTTTTTCCATCACCGCCACCAGGAGCGAGACCCGGTTATAATCGAGGCCCAGCACGGTGCGGCGAGGGGTGGAAAACCCGGACCCGCTGATCAGGGCCTGGAGTTCGACCAGGATCGGCCGGGTCCCTTCCATGCAGGCGGTCACCACCGAGCCCGGCGCGTTTCGGGCCCGCTCGGAGAGGAAGACCGCCGACGGGTTGGTCACCTCGGTAAGCCCGTTTTCCTTCATCTCAAAGACGCCGATCTCGTTGGTCGATCCGAAACGGTTTTTTACCGCCCGGAGTATCCGGAACACGTGGTTCTGGTCTCCTTCGAAATAAAGGACCGTGTCGACCATGTGCTCCATCAACCGGGGGCCGGCGATGGCGCCCTCCTTGGTGACATGGCCGATGAGAAATGCCGGCGTGCCGCTCTGCTTGGCCATGACCATCAGCTTCATGGTCGATTCGCGCACCTGGGAAATGCTTCCCGGCCCGGAGACGACGTCCCGGGAATACATGGTCTGTATCGAATCGATGACCAGCGCGTCCGGCTTGTGCGCCGCGACCATGGCCAGGATGGCGTCCAGGTCGACTTCCGAGGCGACGTAGAGTCCGGGAGATACCGCCGACAGGCGCTGGCTCCGCATTTTTAACTGCCGGAGCGATTCCTCTCCGGAGATATAAAGGACCTTCCGGTCATTCGCGCCCAGTTTGCTCAACACTTGAAGAAGCAGCGTCGATTTTCCGATCCCCGGATCGCCGCCGATCAGCACCAGGCTCCCCGGGACGATTCCGCCGCCCAGAACCCGATCGAACTCGGTGACCCCGGTACAAATCCGCACCTCGCCATCGAGCGGAACCGAATCAATGGGGACCGGCTCGGTGAAACCGGCAAGTCCCCGCCCGCTGCCAATTGCCGGCATCAGGGTTTCCGCCGCCAGGGTATCCCACTTCCCGCAGTCCGGGCACCGGCCCATCCATTTGGGCGCCTGGTGCCCGCATGCCTGACAACAGTATATGACCTTCGGGGTTTTCTTCAACGGTGACCTCTGTTGCACGGATGGATTGAAGTTCAAAACGTATTTCCCGTTGTTCCGCCGACCGGCGGCTATCATATACATAAGACCGGTGAAAGTAAACCGTCACCGTCATCGGGCGGGAATAGACCGGAAGCGGCCTTTCGTCCCGCGAAAAAACGGATGCAATTCAAACCGGATTCCGATATATAGAAGTTCGTCCTGAAATCAGCACCGGCGGCATGGCCCATCCCGCGACCGCTTGATGCCCGACCGCAGGCGTCAATAACGCCATACCGCGACAGGATTCCAACCCCCGATCGACCAAAGCAACTTATCAACACCGGAGGTGACGTTTGAAACTGGCTCCATTCTTCCCTGATTGCCGCATATCGACTCTTATCGCTGCTGTTCTTCTCCTGATCCTCCTTGTTCCGGCAGCCCATGCGCAAGATAATCAGACCCAATTCAGTCCGCTGAAACAGAAACTGCTCATCGACAGCAAATCGGGGCTGGCACCCGAACTCATCAACGCCGTATTTTCGAACCCGAAACTTCAATTCGAAACAAAGGGGATTTCATCCTACTTCCGGCACCAGGAAAGCAAGCTCAACTACGACCAGTTTCTTTCCGACAAGTCGCTCCAGAGCGCCAGGGACTACATGCAGGCCCGGATGGGGGAACTCCAGCGCGCCGAAAAAGCCTTCGGGGTGGAAAAGGAAATCATCACGGCCATCATGCTGGTCGAAACCCGGCTCGGAACCTACACCGGCACCCAGGATGCGATTAATATCCTGGCCACCATGGCCGCGCTGTCCGACAAGGGGGTCCGGGATGCATTCTATTCACAGATCCCCGTGGAAGGACGGCTCACCCGGGAAAAGTATGACAAAAAAGCCAATGACAAATCCGAGTGGGCCTACCGGGAGCTAAAAGCGCTGCTTACGTACACCAGCCGGGATGGATTCGATCCGTTCACCATCAAAAGCTCCTACGCGGGCGCCCTGGGAATTGCCCAGTTCATGCCGAGCAACATCCTGACCCTGGCGTATGACGGCAACGCCGACGGGAAGATCAACCTTTTCGAGCACGAGGACGCCATCTTCAGCATCGCCAAGTATTTGAAACACTACGGGTGGGCCGCCGGCATCAGCGAGGAGAAGGCGAAAAAGGTGCTGCGCCGCTACAATAACAGCGGCTACTACGTGGATATCCTGATGAAGATTTCCGACCGGCTGAAAACGGGTCTGAAGAGTTAATTATGGGTCTCGGCGATATTGCTATTTTCCTTGGAATGACCGTACCCTTTTTTCTCATGACCATCTGGGCGCTCGTGGACGTGACAATGAAACGGTTCCCCAGCGGCGGTGAAAAAGCGGCCTGGTGGATCATCGCCCTCGTCCCGTTCGTCGGATGCCTGATCTATTTGGTCTTCGGCTTCCGGCGGGGGAAAAAGCCGGAAGACGGCACGTTTATTTTGTAATTGACAAATTTAACCGTCACGAATATGTTTCTGGTCTTGCCTGACCGCCCCGACCTCCTGTTGAAGGCAGAGTAAGAACAAACCGATTGGTCCCATCGTCTAGTGGCCTAGGACGCTGGCCTCTCACGCCGGAAACGCGGGTTCGAAACCCGCTGGGACCACCAACGGATCAGAAGGGCTTAAGTGAATAACACTTAAGCCCTTTTTTATTTCCCTCATTCCCATCCGGTGTCACCCTGGTTCCCAAGCTCCAGCTTGGGAACTTAACGCCCCCCCACCTTTAAAAACTGAAAACCGGTGTTTTTCGAGGCGGCAATTGGATAGGTTCTGTCGGCTCACTGAAGGCCGTTTCCATGTTTCCAAGGTGGTCGAAGCGGTGGCCCGGAAACTCGCTTCGCTCAAACAATCCGGGCCGCTTCCGCTTCTTCACCTTGAAACATTTGGAAACGTCCCTCAATGTTGCCTTGAAAGAACCGGTCCCAATTGCCGGCCAGCGCACATTGGGCTTCAAGGTCCCAAAATCGGTTTTTTTATTGTCTGATACTGCACGATGTTTCATGACGGATCAGGGAAAAGTCGCTTCACGAGCGGATTTGAGCATTTTGCCGATTAAGGCCGGGCAAAATGGTCAGTGAGCGAGGAAGCCGACTTTTCCCGATCCGTCAGCCAATAAACCTGATGCTCGGTTTTTGAAAGTTCCTTCCTGTAAAAACGCGGCCCAGCCGAGTTGTCAGCTTCCAAGGAACTTAAATTGGCAACTTGTCACTAAATGATTTTCGTCTTTCTTCTGGATTCTGGCTTCTGGATTCTGGATTCGCTTTTCGGGCTCCAAGTTCCTTCCTGTAAAAACGCGGCCCAGCCGAGTTGTCAGCTTTTTACAAAACCATCAAAATTCACCGTATCTCGAAAACAGGGTAATCGAGTATTGACTGCGGAATGTGATTGAAATATTTTAATATTTCCTGCTAATTTCATCCAGATTCATATTTTTGGGCATTTCCGCTTCCACCGCGGTTTGCGGGTGGGAGGTGGCGTAACATCGTGACTGTCTTGAATCAAGGATCCTATCATGGTCGGCAAAGAGAAAAACGGCGGGGATGGGTCTGCCGAATCACCGAAGGGAAATTCCAAATCGACGGTTAACGGCCGACGCTCGCAGCAGAAGATAGCGGAGCAGGAAGAGAAAAGGACCCGGCGGGAGGAAAAATCCCGGCAAGCGGATGCGCCGGAACGGAAGGATTCCGAACCTGAATGGGAAAATTCCGAAACGGAGGCCGCTTCCGGGGAAAGCATCGAAGCCGATCCGTACCCGGGGAACGGGTGCGACCCGGCGGCGTTCCCGATCGTGGGGGTCGGGGCCTCGGCCGGCGGACTGGATGCGCTGGAAACCCTCTTCTCCCATTTGCCGGAACAAAGCGGCATCGCTTTTGTCGTGATCACCCACACCCATCCGGAGCACGTCAGCATGCTGCCGGAGATCCTCCGGAGACAGTCGACCGTAGCGGTTGAACTGCTTGAAGACGGCAAACGCATCCAACCGGATACGATTTATGTCCCGCCATCCGACCGTGATCCGGTCATGGAAAACGGGGTCATCCGGCTGAAAAAACGGGAAACCACCGCCGATGCGCACATGCCGATCGATATTTTTCTGAGATCGCTTGCCGGGGATCGCGGTGAACTTGCCGGGTGCATCATCCTTTCCGGCACCGGCACCGACGGCACCCTGGGGATTCGCAAGATCAAGGAAAATGCCGGCGTGGCGGTCGCCCAGACCCCGGATTCGGCCCGGCACGCGGGAATGCCCGAAAGCGCCATCGATACCGGCCTGGTCGATTTCATTCTCCCCCCGGCCGAGATACCCGGGCGACTGGCCGAGTATTTCCGAAACCCTGTCGCCCTGGGGAACCGCGAGGCCGATACCGACACGGAAGAACCCGAACAGCTGAACCGGATCATCGCCTACCTGGCCGAACGGACCCGGCACGATTTTAAACTGTACAAGAGAAGCACATTGAACCGGCGCATCGGGCGGCGCATGAGTGTCAACCGGTGCCGAACCGCCGCCGAGTACCTCAAATTCCTCCATCATCAACCCCAGGAAACGCAGGCCCTGTTCCAGGATCTCCTGATCGGGGTCACCAATTTTTTCCGGGACCCGGAAGTGTACGTTTACCTGAAGGAACAAGTACTCCGGGACCTGCTCGCCCGGTCCGGCGGCAGGGAGAGCTTCCGGGCCTGGATTCCCGGGTGCGCCACCGGGGAAGAGGCTTACTCGATCGCCATTCTCATCCGGGAGTGCATGGCGGAGCAGGGAATCGATCGGGAAGTGCAGATCTTCGCCACCGACATCAATCCGGTAGCCATCGAAAAAGCCCGAATCGGCGTCTATCCGCAAAATATCGTCACCGACGTGAGTTCCGAACGCCTCAAGCGGTTTTTTACCCGGGAGCAGGATTACTTCCGGGCAAAAAAGGAAATCCGGGAGTCGATCGTGTTCGCCGAACAGAACGTCCTGCGGGATCCGCCCTTCATGCACCTGGACCTCCTGGTCTGCCGCAACCTGCTCATCTATCTCGAACCCCGGGCCCAGAACAAATTGATTCCGCTGTTCCACTACAATTTGAAACCCGATGGGATTCTTTTTCTCGGCACCTCGGAGAGCACCGGCCGGTTTCCCGAACTGTTCGAGCCGGTCAACAAAAAATTCAGCATCTACAAGAAACAGGGGGTCAACAGCTACCTCCATCAGAACCTCCTGTTCCCCGGCGGAGGGCGACCGCCGCGGCCATCCTGGGAGAACCGGCAAAAGCCCGGGCAGCCGATGACGGTCAGCCGGAACATATCGATATCGCCCAGGCCGTGGAACAAACCTTGTTAAAGGAGCTCACCCCTGCCTGCGTCCTCGTCAATAAAGGGGGCGATATCCTTTATGTCCACGGACGGACGGGCAAATACCTGGAGCAGGCCCCGGGAAAACCGAACCTGAGGATTCTCGACATGGCCCGGGAAGGCCTGCGTTATCCGCTTTCCAGCGCCTTGCGCCGGGCCGGTGAAACCGGGAAGGAAATCCGGGAAACCGGGATCCGGGTAAAAACCAACGGCGATTACACGGATATCGACCTGGCGGTCAAACTGATGACGGAAAAATCCCTGCCGGACTGCTTCATGATCATTTTCAGCGAAGCAGCCCAACCAGTGGGGGAACGGGCGGGGGAACGGCAAAACGGCGAATCCGGAGCGGAATCCGGCAACCGCGTCATCGCCCTGGAACAGGAACTGGAAACCCTTCGGACCAATTATCAAAATGTTGTGGAGGAGCTCGAATCGTCCAACGAGGAACTTAAGTCGTCCAATGAGGAGATGTACTCCTCAAACGAGGAACTCCAGAGCACCAACGAGGAACTCGAATCGTCCCGGGAGGAGCTCGAGTCGCTCAATGAAGAGCTCTCCACGGTCAACAGCGAACTCCACAACAAGATCGAGGAGGTCCAGGAGGCGTACAACCGGATCACGAGCGTGCTCAACAGCACCCGGGTCGCCATCGTTTTCCTGGGAAACGACCTCCGGGTGAGGCGGTTCACCCGGGAGGCCACCCGACTGACGAACCTGATCGACAAGGATGTGGGCCGTCCCTTCGATCACATCTCCCACAACCTGGAATACGAGAACCTCTCGGAAATCGTCCGCCGGGTCCTCGACGCCCTCACCCCTTTCGAGGACGATGTCCGCACCCATGACGGTCACTGGTACCGGATGCGCGTCATGGTGCACCGCACGGAGGGAAATGTCATCGAAGGAGCGGTCCTGACCTTTATCAACATCGATGCCCAGAAGCAGGCCCAGGAGGAATTGGAAAAACAACGCGACAGCGCCCTTTCCGCGGCGAAACGATTTACCGAAAGCATCGTCGACACCGTCCGTGAATCGCTGGTGGTGCTCGATGAAAAATTACGGGTGCTCATGGCCAACCGGCGTTTTCATGAAACCTTCCGGATCCCCGAGGCGGAGATCCAGGGACGGTCTTTTTTTGAACTGGGAAACGGTATCTGGAATATTCCGGACCTGCGCGTACGCTTGACGGTGCTTGCCACCTCGGGACAATCGTTTGAAGACTACCGGGTGGAGCACCGGTTCGAAGATATCGGTTTTCGCCAGTTGCTCCTGAATGCCCGGCTGCTCCGGGAGCAGGGGAAGGAAGAAGGACGGATCCTTCTGGCCATGGAGGATCTCACCGGGGAAAAGCGCTGAGACAGATGCAAGGTCCGGGAACGATCATTATCTTCGCATCAGGAGGCGACAGATGAAGACCAGTTATGGCAGAAGTACCAGTTTCGAGGACATCAGAAAACAAGCGGAGCAACTCATCAATGAAGCGGATGAAACCGCCGATGCCGAAAAACCGGAACTTGTGCGCCTCCTCCATGAACTCGAGATTTACCAGGTGGAACTGGAGCTTCAGAATAACGAACTGCGGCGGGCGACCCGGGAACTGGAGGCGGCCCGCAATGAATACCTCGATCTATACGAAAGCGCCCCGGTCGGCTTTATCACCGTAAACGGAAAAGGGATCATCGAAAGGTATAACAAAGCCGCCGCGCGGATGCTTTCCGCCCCCGGGGAGAGCCTGACCGGCCGGTCCTTTTCGTCCCGGGTCCACCCGAAAGACCAGGGGGTCTATCTCTCCTATCTTAAACAATTAATCGATTCAAAAGATGTCGATCCCTGCGAACCGCGGCTGGTGCGGCGGGACGGGACCCATATCCATGTCCGGCTGGAGGCGACGAGCAAATCCGATCCGGAGAACCGGACCCGCCGCTGGAGGCTCGCCCTGGTCGACATCACCGCCCGCCGCCGGCAGGAGGATGCGCTGCGCAAGGCGCACGACGAACTGGAAGATCGCGTGCGGGAACGAACCGTCGAACTCGAACGCCGGGCAAACCAGCTCGCCCGCATGACCAGCCAGCTGACCCTGGCCGAGCAGCGCGAACGGAGCCGCCTGGCCGGACTTCTCCACGACAACCTCCAGCAGCTGCTGGCGGGCGCCCGGCTCCACCTGGAAATAATGGCCGGGGAAGTGGCGGCCAGCGAAGATCCGGCGTACCGGAGCACCCATGACCTGATCAATGAATCGATCCGGACGGCCCGTTCGCTTTCCGCCGAACTGTCACCGCCGGTCCTTTTCCAGAAAAGCCTGGCAGAAGCCCTGGAATGGCTGGCCCGGTGGATGCGGGAGACCCACCGGCTCGCGGTCGACCTGAACCTGGACGCCGGCGTGCCGCCGGTGCCGGAGGAACTCCGGGTGCTCCTGTTTCAATCCGTCCGGGAAATCCTTTTCAATGTGGTTAAACACGCCGGGACGGATACCGCCCGGATGGTCATGTGGCATCAGGATGAGCGGGTGATGATCACTATCAGCGATCGGGGTTCGGGGTTCGATCCGGCGGAACGCCTGAACGTCAACAACCCCGCAAGTGAGGGGTTCGGCCTGTTTACCATCCGGGAGCGGCTGATCTCGCTTGGCGGCGCATTCGACCTCGTCAGCCGGCCGGAAGCCGGCACGACCGTTTCCCTGGTCGCGCCGATAAATCCATCCATGCTTGCCTCACCGGGGAAAAAAACAGCAGCCCCTGCAAAAGACCGGCGGGCCGCCATTCCATCGGCCCCCGAGTCCCAACCCGGTGCCGGCGGCAAAATCCGGGTTCTGCTGGTCGATGACCATGCGGTAATGCGAAACGGCTTGTCCATGCTCCTTTCCAGGAGCCCGGACATCGACGTCGCGGGGGAAGCCGCTGACGGGGAGGAAGCGATCCAACTGGCCCGGCGGATCCGCCCCGACGTCATCCTGATGGACATCAACATGCCGAAAATGAACGGCCTGGACGCCACACGGATCATCCACGCGGAAATGCCCCGCACCCGGATCATCGGGTTGTCCATGCACAAGGCCGAAGACCAGGCGGCCGCCATCATGGACGCCGGCGCGGTGGCCTACATCAGCAAAAGCGGCAGCACCGCCGCGCTGCTTGCCGCGATCAAGAGCACCGGAGAACGGACTTGAGCCGTTAGCACGCATTGGTAACGGAGGGTTATCAGATGACCCGAAAAAACAGAAAGTTCGACACCTTCAAATCGTTGCGGGAACGGGCGGAACAGATCATCGCGGAACAGCCCAAGGATCCCATCGATATCGATACCAATGACCTGGTGCGCCTGATTCAGGAAATCGAGGTCTACCAGGTGGAACTGGAACTCCAGAACGAGGAACTGCGGCGATCCACCACGGAACTGGAAACGGCCCGGGACGAATATTATGAATTGTACGAAAATGCGCCGGTCGGCTTTGTGACCGTGAACAAAAGCGGTATTATCGAACAGTACAATTCCGCCGCCCGTCAAATGCTGGCCGGCCCGGACGACAACCTGACCGGAAGATCGTTTGCGGTGCGGGTCTTTCCGGAAGACCAGGAACTGTATTTATCCTGTCTCAAAAATATAGCCGTGACCGGAATGGCGTCGCCTTGCGAACTGCGGCTGGTCCGCAAGAATGGGTCGCTTATCCACGTCCATTTCGAGGCCACGGCCCGTAAAGATCCCGAATGCCGGATCACCCACTGGCGCCTGGCCCTTGTCGATATCACCCTTCGGAAGGAAGCCGAGGAGCAGTTGCTGCAGGCGCGTAAAATGGAGGCGATGGGACGCCTGGCCGGCGGCGTGGCCCATGAGTTCAACAACATGCTCAATGTAATTCACGGCAATGCCGAACTGATCGGTTTTCGTCTCGATCCGGAAGACCCCCTCCAGGGGTTTGTCGGGGAAATCACCGCGGCCGCCATGCGCGCGGCGGAAATGGCCGACCAGTTGCTGGCCTGTTCCGGCAAACAGGTCAGCGTACCGAAAGTGGTCGACATCAACCGGATGGTTCACGACCATTTATGGATGGTGAAGCAGGTGACCGGGGAGAAAATCGAGGTCCGTTTCCATCCCGGCGGCGATCTATGGCCGGTCCGGCTCGATCCGGACCAGTTGCTCCGGATTCTGGACAATCTTACGGTGAATGCCCGGGACGCCATTTCGGGGGCGGGGGAAGTGACCATCACCACCGAAAATCACCCGCTCGATCCATCGGCCGGGATAACCGATCTTCCCCCGGGAGATTATGTGCGCCTGAGCTTCCGCGATAACGGGAGCGGCATGGAGGAAAACGTGCGGGAGCGGATTTTCGACCCGTACTTCACCACCCGGGATGTCGGTAAAGGCCCCGGACTGGGGCTGCCGACGGTCTATGGAATCGTCCGCCAGAATGATGGGGGAATCGAGGTTCACAGCAAACCGGACCAGGGAACGACCTTTCACATCTATTTTCCGAGATACCGGGCGCCAAGCAGTTCTTGAACCCCGAAAAGCGAATCCAGAAGCCAGAATCCAGAAGTCAGAAGAAAGATGAAAATCGGCCGATTTGAGCCACTTGGTGACAAGTTGCCGGATCAAGTTCCTTGGAAGGCGGCATTTTTAAGAGAGTAACGTTCATGCCTTTATCGTGCGCGTAATCGTTCTCGGGTTGACGTTCCGATTACGCGTACGCGCACAAATTTGAAACATGAGCCATTACTCCCGGGCGTCTTCCCTTTGCGCGTCCGTCCCCGAAAGCCCCCCGGAAACAATGAACTTCCGGATAATCCGCATGTGGTAATCGAGTTCCCTTAACCGCTCCTCGTAGATGCCCGGTGTCACCAGAGCACCTTTCCCCTGTTCCATTTCCACCAGGTCCTTGAGGGTTTTAATCCGTTCATTCATGAAGCGGATGGCGGCCCAGAGAGAATTTTCGATCACTTTGGCCTGCCCTTCCAGGTAGGCCTTCACCGTAAACGAATGACCGGTGTGACAGACCAGGCGGGGAACCGGTTCATTTTTCGCATTCCACATGGCGCCGCCGCAATCCGGGCAGGTAAACGGCGTGACCTCACCGATTCTGTTCATCCGTTCGATATTGGGGACCTCGTGTTCGGAAACTTTTATTTTTTCCATGATTTCTTCGGGAACGGGGATCGGGTCAGGGGCCGGTTCCCTGACAATGTCGGAAAGCCGGGAAGCGATCGCCTCCAGTGACAGGACATGGTCAACCGCCACGTGCCGGATGGCGTTTTCCGGCATGTCCGGCGCGTCGGCTTCCCGGGGATCCTGGACAATGGTGAACCCGCCGCAGCGTTTGACGGCGGAAAGCCCGCTGACCCCGTCGTCGAGGTACCCGGTCAGGAGGACCGCGACCACCCGGGTGGTATGAAAAGCGGCCGCCGACCGGGACCGGTTTTCATGGGGGCCGAAAGGGGTTTCCACATGATCGGTCTTCACCAGCAGATGCCGGTCCCGGGGGGCCACATGGATGACGCCCGGCCGGATCCTGTCCCCGTCTTGCGGCTGGATCGCCGGCAATCGGCCTTTATGGGACAGGATTTCATGGAGACGGCTTCTGAATTCCGGCGAGCTGTGCTGGACGATGAACACCGCTCCCGGAAAATCCGCCGGGAGCAGGGATGCCAGTTTTGAGAACGCCTCGACTCCCCCCTTGGAAGCGCCCATCACAATGATGTCGCGATTGGCCATATCCGTTACTTCAGCTCTTGGTTTTTTCAGGGTGCCATAAAAACGAAGGTAAGCGGACAAAAGAGGAATTGCAACTGGGAGTGACAGGATCTGAAACGCATTTACCGGAGGTTTTCTCCTTCTCCCCCGGTTTTTTGGAAGGAACCTCCATGCGTAGGTTGGGCTGAGCTTGCGAAGCCCAACAAAACTGAATGTTGGGCTTTGCAAACTCAGCTCTACCGGTCCCGGGATTGGCGACTCATGAGATTCACGCAACAGGACCGGGCATCTCCTCGATGTCGCTGGTTCCCAAGCTCCAGCTTGGGAACCCGTTTTTGGAAGCTCTGCTTCCATATCCTTTTACCATGAGTCCTGGTATTCGGGCGGGTATAGCGGGTGTCGGCCGCGGGTCCGCGGGTCCGCGGGTCCCCGTGGACGGTGGGAAGCAAAGCTTCCGGTGCCGGGTTCCCAAGCTGGAGCTTGGGAACCAGGGGAGACCGGGGTTGCTTCGGCCTATCCGCCAGCAACTGCCATCGAAAACCGACTTTTTACGAGACCATCAATCAATAATCGTTTCTCTTCTTTTTCCGCGCCGGGGCATCCGGTCGTTTACCGATTTGGACGCTCACCCGCCGCGGCCCTTTTTTATCCTCGAATCGTGAGGGTTTCCTGTCCTCGAACCGGGATGGTTTCTTATCATCGAATCGTGAGGGTTTTTTATCCTCAAACCGGGATGGTTTCTTCTCATCGAATCGGGACGGTTTCCTGTCCCCGTCCCGTGATGGTTTCTTCTCATCGAAGCGGGACGATCGCTTGTCCTCGAACCGGGACGGTTTCCTGTCCTCGAACCGCGGCTTTTTATCCTCATATCGCGGTTTTTTATCCTCATGTCGCGGCGCTGATCCGTCCATTCGGGAGATATTCAGGCGCTGGCCGGAAACCCAGACGGTTTTCAGGTGCTGAAAGATTTCGGCGGGCATATCCTCCGGAAGATCGACGGTGCTGTAATCGTCCTGGATACTGATCCGGCCGATGTTTTCCGCATCCAGCCCGGTCTCGTTGGCGATGGCGCCGACAATGTTTCCCGCCCTGACCCCGTGGTTGAGGCCGACTTCGATCCGGAACCCTTCCATTTTCAGGGACTCACGCGAGGTCTGCCTGTCCGGCCGGTCCGGCCTTTTCCCGGGCGTCCTTTCGCCGGGCAATTCCTTCCGCTCTTTCCGGAATCTCGATTCTTCCTGCATTTCTCCGGGTGAGGTCTGCCGTTCTTTTCGGAATTTCGGCTCTTCCCGCATTTCCCCGGACTCTTTCCGGAATGTCTTTTCCCCGAACGTTTCTTTCTTAAATTCCTTCCGAGGGTTCGCCGCCTTCTTCGGTTCCTCGGGAAGGAGCATGGGGGTCTCCCCCTGGACGCGCCGGGCCAGGGCCGCGGCGATATCAAGAACCGGAATGTCGTGTTCCTGCCGGTAGCTGTCGACCAGGTCCCGGAAGAAACCAAGATCGTTTGCGGAAAGCGTATCGGTGATCTGCTGTTTGAAACGGGCGATGCGCGTATCGTTGATCATCTCGGGGGTCGGCAGTTCCAGTTCGGTGATCTTCTGGCGGGTCGCCCGTTCGATGATCGATATCATCCGCCGCTCTCTCGGCGTGACGAACAGGATCGCCTCACCGCTCCGGCCGGCGCGGCCGGTCCTCCCGATCCGGTGGATGTAGGCCTCGGTGTCGGAAGGAACATCGTAATTGATCACATGGCTGATCCGCTCGACATCGAGCCCCCGGGCCGCCACATCGGTGGCGATCAGGATATCGATCTTTCCGTCCTTCAATCCGGCCACGAGCTGCTCGCGCCGGGGCTGGGAGATTTCCCCGTTCAATGCCGCGCACGGATACCCCCGGGCTTCGAGTTTTTCGGCCACTTCAAGGGTGGCGACGCGGGTACGGACAAAAATAAGGACGCCATCGAACGGCTCCACTTCGAGTATCCGGGTCAGGGCGTCGAGCTTATGGTGCTCGCCCACGATCCGGAACTGCTGGCGGGTGGCCGCCACCGTGACGGTCTGGGCTTTTACCGTGATCTCCTCGGGCTGCCGCATGTACTTGTGGGCAATCTTCCGGATCGGCATCGGCATGGTCGCGGAAAAAAGCGCGATTTGGCGCTGGGGGGGCGTCTGGCCGAGAATCCAGTCGACATCGTCGATAAACCCCATCCGGAGCATTTCGTCGGCTTCATCGAGGACCACGCAACTGACGGCATCGAGCCGGAGCGATCCGCGGTTCATATGATCCATCACCCGGCCCGGCGTTCCCACCACCACGTGAACCCCCCGTTTCAACCGGCGCAGCTGGCCGCCGTAATCCTGGCCGCCGTAGATGGGCAGGACCCGGAAATCCTTCATCCGGGACGCGTACCGGTGAAACGCCTCGGAGACCTGGATGGCCAGTTCCCGGGTGGGGGTCAGGACCAGCACCTGGGGGGCCTCCCGGTCAAGGTCGATCCGGGAGAGGATCGGCAGGGCAAAGGCGGCGGTTTTTCCCGTGCCGGTCTGGGCCTGGCCGATGACATCCTTCCCCGCCATCACCAGGGGGATGGTCCGGGCCTGGATCGGGGTGGGGCTTTCGTACCCTTCGGCATCGAGTGCGGCATACAGTGGATCGATAAGGTTCAAGCCGCGGAATCCGGCCTGGAGTTCGTTCTCGTTCATTTATCTTCCTTTTTATGTTTTCGAAAATCGGATCGGCATGGAATAAATCGGGAAAACCGGAAGGGCATCCCCCGGAGTGGCTGGAAAAGATGTGTTTTTCAGTTGTTCCTTCTAAAGTTGGCGAACCCGCAATATACACACGGATCGGTTGCTTATCAAGCTGGATTTCTAAATAAATCGATTCCAAACGTAAACCCCCGGCCACCGCAGCCGGCGCCGGGGGAACTTATGTTTTAAATTCGTGCAGCGGGGTAAACCGATTTACGAAAACGCGCCCGGTCCGTTTTTCTTTCTCATGAACACCAGGCTCATGCAAACCAGGATTATCCCACCGAATGCGCCCATAATGGTGAGCCGCGTGGAACCGTTCACCGTTCCGATAAAACAGCCGCTTCCGCCGCCGCCGGCATCCACTCCGCCGTCGAGGTCTTCCATCGGCATGGGCGGCGAATCGTCGCTGTCGGCAAAGGCGGTTCCCGGCGAAACGATCCCGGCCATGTACTGGCCGCCCCGGTTGTACCATCCGGAAACCAGCACTCCCGGTCTGCTCCAGGAGAACTGCATCTCCGGGTCGAAACCGAGATACAGGTTGCGCTTTTTGGCCTTGACCCAATATCCCTGGTACGGTTCCAGCACGAAGACATCGGAAATTTCCTCCTGGTAGGCGCCGGCATTCCACTTCCAGATCCGCAGGTCGATATACGGGTTGTCTGAATCCAGATCCTTGATGGTCGGGATCTTCCCGTCAATAAGGTTGAGGATGTTGCCGTCCGCGTCTTTTTCGATGACCTGGATATCCCCCCAGTAGTATTTGGCCTTATTTGGGCAGGCGATCATGTTCCACCCGATCTTCCGGGTGTCATTGTATTCCAGGGGGACCGAGATCGTTTCGGTCGTCGAGACGTCGATGCCGTCGGTCTGGAAATTAATCTCCTCGCTGACCAGGAACCAGTAGGCTTTACCGGGAATCACCTTAAAATCGGAATACTGGTGGTATCCGCCGACGCCGTTTTTACTCGGATCATAGATGCCGATCCTGAATCTTGGCTTCTTCTCTTGCAGCAGCGGCCCGAATACCGCCTCCGCGGACGGGTCGTCCGGCCATTGCACGAACGACATCATCCGGTAATTCTTCATCTGTCGTCCCCCCGCAATTTTGGGAACATTTACGTCCACTTTGCGGAGCCCGACGGCAAACGACGCCTCATCCGAGAAGATAAAATCTCCGGTGCCGCCGTCCTGGTAGCCGACCCGCCACGCATAGCTCAAACCGGCCTTCAGGTCCGCCGAAATCGTGTGTTCGGTCAGATCCAGTCCGTCGGCGGCGGTAACCGTCATGGTATAGGAGTAATTCGGTTCATCCGCCCGCCGGATCATCCACCGGCTGGCCGCATGCGTGTCATCCCCGTCCGGGTCGCTGAACGGACCGGCCACCAGGATAATTGCCTCGCCTTCCTTGAAAATGGCATTGTCCGCGGGTTCAAGGATCAAGGGTTTGGCGGGGGGTAAACTGGATGCCGCCCGGAAATTCGCGGTCACCTGCTTGTCGGCGGTGACAGTCTCGATTGTCAATGGATTCACAAACCCGGTGCTGTCACCGCTCCAGCCGTCGAACACGTATCCGGGCTCGGCGATCGCCGTCACCGGCTCCGCTGATCCGCCATGGGAGATATACTGGGAAAGGTTCCCGTCGATCCGGCCGCCCTGGCCCGCTTCGAAAAGGATATGGTATTCATTTATTTCGAAGGTGGCGGTGATACTCAAATCCGAGGCAACGCCGGTCACAACGATCGAACCATCAACGAACTCGATCGATTCGTAAACCGCGCCGTCACCGACGGTCCACTCCAGCAGGTGGTATCCGGTATCCGGGACCGCGATGACCGCCTCCGTGGGTCCCCCATGGGGAATAGCCTGGATGATTTTACCGGCAATCGATCCGTTTTCATCGGCCAGGAAAGCGACCGAATAATAGGTTTTTTCGGTTTCATGACACCCCATGTCGAAACCCCGACCCAGTGGCCGTGCCGCGCCGGTAAGGTCGTCCGCAGCCGCCCAGGTATGGGCCGACACCGGGACGGCATCGATGGCGCCCGATCCGGCTGACAGGCGGAACAGCCCGGAAACCGTATCATAAAGCGGATCGACCGACAGGTTGCCGTCCAGGCCGGTCCGGTCGGCCAGCACACCGCCGTAATCCGGTCCGGCACCGTAAACGTCATTGTATGCGATGACCGTTACGTCGGGTCCGTTCACCTTGTGGATCCCGGAAATCCGGAAACCCGAAACGATATTCGCGGCAATGACCGGATCGGCCGCCGCGGTCCCTTCCGTCCCTTCCTCGATGAAAATGCCGTAGTCGCCGCCATCGATCGTGTTGTGGAGCAGTTGCGGTCGGGCCTCGGCCGTCCCGGCCAGGACCAATATCCCGGTCTGCATGGCGGACGCCGCACCCGCATATACGAGGTTGTTCCGGACAACCGGACTGCAGTCGCTGATGGCGATTCCGGTAACAAAGTCCCGGATGACCAGGCGGCTCAACGTCGCATCATCCGCCCCCTCGATGGCGATGCCGGTCCGCCAGTCGACCGACCCGGCGCCGTCGATCACCGGGGGACTGATGCCGTTGCCGGTGAGGGTAACCTGGTCCTGCGTCAGGAACAGCGGCGCATCCGGTTCCTTCCCGTTGACACCGGCACTGTAAAGGCCTTCATCGATGATGAGGGTATAGACGCCGGGGGCGCCGTTATTGATCTTTTCAAGCGCTTCATGCAGGGTCTGCCAGGGTTTGGCAGCGCTGCCGTCGCCGGTTGCCGGTTGATCCGCATCCACGTAATAGGTCCCCGAAGCAGGCGCCAGCAAGATTACGGCCAGGTCAAAGGCCGGAAGACTGGCGGACAAGCCGCCGCTGTCGGTCACCGTGATCACAATACCCGAGGTTGTCCCGATATCGGCATACCCCGGGGAGCCGGAAAGCACTCCCGTGGCCGGATCGAACGTACTCCAATCGGGTTGATTCACGATGCTGAAGATCAGCGCATCGTCAACATCCGGATCGGCGGCGGCCGGCACGAACCGGTAGACGCCATTTTCCGTGACGCTCGCGTCCGGAGTTCCGGAGATGGAAGGCGCATCGTTCATGTCGGAGACGGTCAGGTCGAATGCCGTCAGGCTGGCGCTCAGCCCGCCGCTGTCGGTCACCGTGATCACGATGCCGGTGGTGGTCCCCACATGATCGTTTGCCGGGGTTCCGGCAAGTTCACCCGTGATGGCGTTGAACGTCGCCCATGCCGGTTTGTTTGCAATACTGAAGGTCAAGCTGTCGCCGGCATTCGGATCGGCGGCAGTTGGGGTGAAACTGTAAGTGCTCCCCTGATTCACGCGGGTCCCCGGTGTGCCCGATATGGACGGCGGCAGATTTTCGGATGCGTCCACCACCGTCAGGTCAAACGCCGGGAGGCTGTCGGTCAGCTCGCCGCTGTCGGTCACCGTGATCACAATCCCCGGGGTCGTCCCTGAATGGCTGATATCGGGCGTGCCGGAAAGCTCCCCGGTTTGCGGATCGAAACTCGCCCAGGACGGTTTGACCGATATGCTGAACTGCATCTGATCGCCCGCATCCACATCCATCACTTCCGGAACGAATTGGTAAGCGATACCCGTATAGGCGCGTGTTCCCGGCGTCCCCGAGAGGGTCGGCGCATCGTTGACATTGACTACGGTCAGGTCAAACGCCGGAAGAATTGCAGTCAGCCCGCCGTTGTCGGTCACCGTGATCACGATACCGTGGCTCATTCCCACATGGTCGTTTGCCGGTGTTCCGGAAAGTTCACCCGTGGCCGTGTCGAAGGTCGCCCATTCCGGTTGGTTGGTGATGCTGAACGTAAGGGTATCGCCCGAATCCACATCGCTTGCCGTCGGGGTAAAGCTGTAGGAAGCATCTTCATCCACGCTGGTCGCGGGCGTACCCGAAATCGTCGGCGCGTCGTTGACATTGACCACGATCAGGTCGAACGCCGGCAGGCTTGCGGTCACGGTACCATCGCTCACGCTGATGAGGATGCCTGAACTAATCCCGATATCACCATTTCCAGGTGTGCCGGACAACGTGCCGGTGGCCGTATCGAAGCTCGCCCATGATGGGCAATTTGCGATGCTGAACGTAAGGGCATCGCCCGTATCCACATCGCCTGCCGTCGGGGTAAAGCTGTAGGCAACAGCTTCATCCACGCTTGTCGCGGGCGTACCCGAAATCGTCGGCGCATCGTTGACATTGACCACGATCAGGTCGAATGCCGGCAGATTTTCACTCAGGCTGCCGCTGTCGGTTACCGTGATCACGATACCGGTGGTCGTTCCCACATGGTCATTTGCCGGTGTGCCGGAGAGCTCACCCGTTGCGGTGTCGAAGATCGCCCATTCCGGTTTATTTGTAATGCTGAAGGTCAGCGTGTCGTCAATGTCCGGATCCGAAGCGGTCGAAGTAAACCGGTAGGTGCTCCCCTGCTCCACGCTGGTCACGGGCGTCCCCGAGATTGTCGGCGCGTCGTTGACGTTCACCACGGTCAGGTCGAATGCGGGCAGATTTTCACTCAGGCTGCCGCTGTCGGTTACCGTGATCACGATACCCGTGGTCGTTCCCACATGGTCGTTTGCCGGTGTTCCGGAAAGTTCACCCGTGGCCGTGTCGAAGGTCGCCCACTCCGGTTTATTAGTAATACTGAAGGTCAGCGTATCGTCAATGTCCGGGTCGGAAGCGGTCGGAGTAAAACGGTAGGTGCTCCCCTGCTCCACGCTGGTCCCCGGCGTACCCGAAATGGTCGGCGCGTCGTTGACATTTACCACGGTCAGGCCGAAGGCAGGCAGGCTTGCGGTCACGGTACCATCGCTCACGCTGATGAGGATGCCCGACGTGATCCCGATATCACTATTTCCAGGAGTGCCAGACAACGTGCCGGTGGCCGTATCGAAGCTCGCCCAGTATGGGCAATTTGCGATGCTGAACGTAAGGGTATCGCCTGTATCCACATCGCTTGCCGTCGGGGTAAAGCGGTAGACCATATCCTCATCCACGCTGGTCGCGGGCGTACCCGAGATGGTCGGCGTGTCGTTGACGTTCACCACGGTCAGGTCAAATGCCGGCAGGCTGGCGGTCACGGTACCATCGCTCACGCTGATGAGGATGCCCGACGTGATCCCGATATCACCATTTCCAGGTGTGCCGGACAACGTGCCGGTCGCCGTATCGAAGCTCGCCCAGGATGGGCAATTTGCGATGCTGAATATAAGGGTATCGCCCGCATCCACATCGCCTGCCGCCGGGGTAAAGATGTAAGCAGCATCTTCATCCACGCTGGTCGCGGGCGTACCCGAGATGGTCGGCGCGTCGTTGACGTTGACCACGATCAGGTCGAAGGCCGGCAGGCTGGCGGTCAGTCCGCCGCTGTCGGTCACCGTGATCACGATTCCGGTGGTCGTCCCCACGTGATCGTTTGCCGGTGTGCCGGAGAGCTCACCCGTTGCGGTGTTGAAGGTCGTCCAGACCGGCGGGTTCAAAATGCTGAAGGTCAGCGCATCGTCGATATCGGGATCGGAAGCGGTCGGAACGAACGAATAGGGGATGTCTTCATTCACCGTATTCGCCGGGGTTCCGGAAAGGATCGGGGCGGTATTGGTCCCGGTTTCCTGGGCGCTGATCGCGAAGGCCTGGACATTCGCCACCCGGAAATCCCCGTCATATGCTACATCCAGTGCCCGGCGGATCGGTTCCGCGTCCGGCCCCCGGATTTCCAGGTCAATGGTCCTGGGGCCGAGGGGGGCACTGTTGGTTCCGTCGGTCCCGTAAAAATGATCCAGGTTCAAATACGCCTGGTTGGCGGCCGCGCCATCGCCCACAACCGCCGCGATCGGGTACAGGGTTTCTCCGGTGGAGGCGATCATCTGCCACCCCGAGGGATCGAATTCGGCCTGGCTGTGGGTCAGGGTGACCAGCAGCTGTTTCGAGTCGCTGACAAATGCATTGGCCCGGGTCGTGGTCACCTGTGCCAGGCCGCTTTCCGGCCAGGCGGCGGTTTCGCCGAGGAGCCCATGGGATATCACCCGGTAATAATAATCGGTTTCCGGCCGGCATCCCCGGACCGCAACCCCCATGAGCCCGAATGCCCGGCCCCTGCTGCGGAGCAGATCGAGCTGTTCCTCCCGTTCCGTGGGGCTGATGATTTCAGGATCCCCCCCCCGGAGCGGAAAGGCAACAATTTCAAGATCGCCGGTGATCGCTTCGGTGCCTGCGGGATCGGTAAAAACCGCGATTTCCGGATCCGCCGCGGCGGAGGTTTTCCACAGGATGGTGAACCCGGAATGCGTCACATCGGTCTCGGAAACGCCCTGTATCAGGAGTTCGGCTTGTGCCGCAACGGCCGTGCACAGGAAGGCGGCGACAACCAGGGGCCAGATTCTCTTCATGGTTTCCTCGTTACTTTTTTATCAACCCGGATTTACCGTTTCGCACCAGTATCGCTTCGCCGCCGGCAAGGATGGCGACCCGCTTCTTTCCGGATCCCACCAGCCGCCGGGCCATTTTCTCGGCTGCGCCGTCGCCGTTGTCGATCAGGATATAAAGGCTATCTTCCCCTGCGCCGCTGCTTTGCGCCATTGCGGTCCGGTTACCCGATGCAAAAGGGGAACCGGCCACCCGGGCCCCCGGAAATGCACGGGACAGGTCGGTGAGGGGTGTGGCGCTGCTGGCTGTTTTGCCCGATAAGGCCGACCGCGATCCGCTCGACGGCTGCCGGAGATCGACCAGCACCACCGCGGGGTTGCTCCCGACCATGGTCTCCAGCTGCTGGTAAGTGACATACGGAATCGTATTCTCCCGAAGCCCGTTCGAATGCGTGGTCGGCTGGTTTATCGCTTCCCAGGCGAGAACACCGCCGTCGAGCTTTTCGGCCGTGATGCCGGTCTTCCGGTTCAACGCGTCCACCGCGGCATCCACCGGCGCCTCGTCGAGACCGTCGCCGTAAACAACCACCCGGCCGAGCGGGGGGAGCATTTTCCGGTCGATCACCCGCCAGGAGATATTGATCGCTCCGGGGAGATGGCCGCTCTGGAATGTATCCGCGTCCCGGATATCGATCACGGTCGGCCGGTCATCGGAAGCCAGCAGGTCGCTAAGCGCTTCCGGCGAGATGGCCCACACCGGTATCGGCATCAGCAGCATTGCCACTACCAGGGCAGCCAGGGATTTCATGGGGAATCGGATCATCTTCAATCCTCTATTTTCTTGATTAGGCTTCTGTAAAAAATCTCTTTTACCGCAGAGCCACAAAGCACACAGAGAAAAGGTTTATTAAATCTGTCATCTCTGTGACTCAATTTTCATTTCGATTTTGCCTCATCTTATGGTCTCCACCCGGCGAGCGGGATATTCATCTCGATCATCAGCACCGCGGTCCGGGGGATTTCGAAATCCTCGCCCACCCGCCGGCCGTCCGCGACAGCCGTGACATTCCACCGGCCGCTTCCGGAATCGAGCAGACGAACGGCGCTCACGTTTTCCCGGCCGATGCTGTCGATCAGCCGGTAGGCGCTGAAGCCGTCGGGGAAGCACCAGTATGCGAACACGTTGGTGCCGGCCGCCAGATCGATCGTGCCGCAGTTCTCTGTCCCCAGGTCGAGGATCTGCCCCTGGCCGAAAGCCACCCAGAGGAACGTCCCGGGCGCCAGCGTGAAGTTAGTCCCGGACGCTTTCCCGTCGATCCATTCCACTGTTTCCGCGACCGGTTGGGGAACCAGGGAGGAAAACCGCGTAATGGCGGTCACGCCGGCCTGGCGGTTCCACGCCTCAAGGAGCGTAAAGGCGTCCGACCGGTAGGCGGCCATTCCCGGCGTCACCGCCACCAGGTTGCTGTTATTGAACACCGGCTGCAGGACGGGCAATGTGCCGCTCATGATCCGGTCGATGCCGGACCCGGCATCCTGCCAGAAAACCCGGCCGGAAGCGAGAACCGGCTTTGCCTTCAGGGAATCGAAGTTGGTCAGCTGTACCGCGGCGCCGTTGTCCAGGTGGAGCAGGCGCAGGTTGGTCCGCCCCGGCCCGGCCGAATCCTCGGTATACACCACCCATTTGCCATGGAGGAACGGCCGGGTTTCATTCTCGGGAGTAGTGGTGATCCGGGATTCATTCCGCCGCAGCAGGTGGAATCCGTAAATGTCGCTCTGGGTCTCGCGGGTATCGGCCCATACGATCCAGTCCCCGGAAATGGCGGGGTGATACTGGGAATGCGGATTGTTGGTGATCCGCCGGACGTCCCCGGTTTTCAGATCCTTGCAGTAGATTTCCCCGTAACCGGCATCCCGGAAATCCTGCCAGACCACCCGGTTGCCGGAAAGGGCCGGATCGAGCTGGTCCTGGCCGGTCGCATCGACCGCCGCGGTTTCCCCGGTCCCGAGATGATAGGATTTGAGTTGCCAGGGGGCGGCGGGATTGCTGACCGGCTTGGCCTGGTAGACCACCCAGGGCCAGCTGATCGCCGGGTTCTGTTCATCGGTCCCGGCCGTGTCGGTCACCACGATGTTGGCGCCGGCGCCGCCGAGTTCCCGGGCCCGGATATCCCGGGTCCCGTCGGTGCGCCGGGTTTCCCAGACCGCCCAGGCGCCATCGGTTTTCGGTTTCTCCTGGTTGAGCGGGTCGGCGGTAATCGCTGCCGGGGCCGGGTATTCAGAAAGCAGGTCGATGGCATAGATGTCCCAGTTGCCCGACGCCTGATCCTGCCAGACCGCCCAGCGCCCGGATGCATGGGCATTCTTCTGCAGGCCGCCGTCAAAAAGGGGCGCTTCGGGCATCAGGTTCCCGACCTGGACGAGGCGGACCGAATGGCTGCTCCGTCCCAACTCGTCGCGGACTGTCAGGCGGACGGTGTACCAGCCCGGGGGAAGGACCACCCCGGCATCATTCGTGCCGTCCCACTGGAACCGGGTGAGCGCCGCGCCGATATCGGTATATTCCACATGCCGCACCAGCGGCAGGGCCGAAAGGTCAAAACCGTAATCCCGGTCGACCGTCCAGCCGACGGTGGTGGCAGCGGCTTCGGCCTGCCATTCTCCTCCCGATTTCCCGATCACCGAAATGACCCGGTCGCCTTCGTTCAGGCCGGTCATGATCAGCGGGGTTGCCGCCGGGGCTTCCGGCCGGTAATACCCGCTGTCGATGGTGTACTTGTAGGCATCCGCCCCCGATACAGTCAGCTCTGCCCCGGTCTGCCGGGTGGGGGTGAACGGCGCGTTTGCGACAGCGGTCGCCGGCGCCGCCGGGTCGACCACCCAGAAAACATGGACAGCGGCGTCATCCGGGGGAAATGCTCCATATTCGCTCCGCCCCTGGACATATACATCGATCGTGCCCTGGGCAAGACCGGTCAGAACGATCGGTTCGGCAACGGGCCGCTCCGCGCTCCAGGCGCCATCGCCCCGGTGAAAGCGATAAAAATTGACGTTTTCCCCGTCTACCGCCAGGCTGGCCGATGTCGCCGCCGTGGGAGATGACGGCACGTTCCCCACGGTCGCCCACCCGGCCACGCCCCGGAAGATGTCGATATCGGCATCGAGCCGGCTGGCGGTCGGGGTCCCCTGGAAATCGATGTCAAGCCGGGTGGGGAGGATGGAAACCGACTGGCCGGTATAAAACAGCTCGTCGCCTCCCAGGGTGAAACCCGCCACTCCCGGGTAATCGGCGGAAACCACCAGCACCGCGGTCTGAACCGGCTCGCCGTTGCCGGCATTATCCTCTGAGAAGAATTCCACGGCATATTCGCCGCCGGTCTCCAGATTGAACGGGTAGGCGGGCGCGAATTGAGCCCCGGCATCCAACCGGTAAGAGGTCGCCACCGGGCTGTCGTCCTCGACGGTGAAGTAGACCTGGGTGTCGGGCAGGATGTAATACTTACCGCCGGACTGCTGTACCTCCCCGGAGAACCGGATTTGGGTGACCGGCGCGGTGGTGTCGGCTGTGGCCTGCCCGTAGGTGACGGTATATTCGTAATCGCCCAGGTTGACGAAATCGAACAGGTTCAAATACGTCAATTTTTGATTGGTGCCAGGTGAGTAGCGAACGTTTGTCCAGTAATTCCGGTTGTTCAGGTGCTTTCCGTCGGACCGGACCACCCCGGCAACCGGGTATTTCGCCTGGGCCGGGTCGGTGACGCGCATGTACACCCATCCCTGGCGGTCGGCATTGACGGTCACCGTGGCGGTCAACCCCGTTCCCGTCGCCGTGGCGTTTGCCAGGTGATTGACCGGCAGGGTGTTGCAGTCGGACTCGAACAGGGTATCGGGGAGCATGTCGGGGTCGTTGTCCGTGTCGGCCAGAAAGTCGCGGAGCGCATCGCGGCCGGGCTGATCATTGAGTACCTCCCGGGCGATAAACCAGGCGTTCATGGCGGAAATAATCGAGGTCTCCTGCCCGCCGAGTTCCGAGGAATGGGTGTAGCTCGCCTTGAATTCGATGAACTCGCCGGAAAGCGATGTGATCATGTCCCAGGCCCCCTTCCGGCACCCGCCGGGCGGAATGTCCCCCAGGTTGACCGTCAGGCTCGCCTCCGGGGTGGCGGTATCGTTGACCCGGGAACCGAGCAGCTGCGCGATCAGGAGGAGTCCCTCCTTGTTCTCCACGATCCGCGGCTGCTGGGAGACAATCTTGACGCTCCTGGCCGTGCCGTACCCGGTGTTCCGGACCAGGACCCCCACGGTGAAGGGTATCGGACTTTCCACCACATCCACGGTGAACGGATTGTCGCCGTCGACGTCCCGGGGCTGAAAATAGGTGATGTCCAGCTGGGGTTCGGGGCGCACGGTGATGCTGTCCGGGATGACCGCCAGGATTTCCGGCGCGATCGGCTGGCCATAGATCGATCCGGCCAGCGCCGCCCCCACCCGGTAGCGGACGCCGCTCGCATCGATGCCCCCCGCGGCGATCTTGGGGATGATGAACCACTTGATCACCGCCGTCCGGGTCGACGGGATGATCCCGTTGCCGTCAATGACCGAGATGCCGCTCAGTTCCGGCGGCTGGACGAAGAAGAGGGACGATGCGTCGTCCGTGTTCTCTTCGGAGGAGAGCGCCGGGTTCTCGAAGGTGAGCATGGCCGAAAAATCGGTGATGTCCGCATCCCCTTCGTTGTTGGTGATCTCCAGGGTGGCCAGGAACCCGACCCGCTCCAGGGTCAGTTCCTGGAGGATCTCGATTTTAACGCGGGCGCACAGCCCCTGGTACTGCTGGGCCGCAAAGGCATTCGCGGAAAAGATCAGGATCAGCACCGCGGCTGTTGCAAGCCCCAGGGCACCTCGTTTCATCTGCACCGGTATTATCCTCAATTTGAATTGGTTCATCTTTCACCCGACGTGTTCCCGCACCGTTCGTGCGCCAGGACGCCGTTGGCGAAGTAGGCGCCGTACTGTTCCACGTCGAGGTTGTAGACCTTCACCTTCCGGTCGAACCGCTCGTTCCGGTAAATATCGAGCCGTTCCTGCTCCGGGGTCATCAGGCAGCCGCCGGGGGTGATTTCCCGGGCCGGTTTCCAGTCTTTTCCGTCGATCCAGAACAGGTGGTCGTCCGTCGTTTCCAGGCGGAAGGTCCGGGCGCCGTCGGCGCTCCGGTACCAGATCTCCCGGATATGATCGGTGTCGCGTACATAAGCGAATTTCACCGTGTCCACTTTACCGTTTGACGCCATTACCCGGTCGCCGGCCCGGACGTCTTCGATCGGCTTTGTGCTCCCGTCGGCCATGAGAATCGGAGTACCGGCGGCAAAACAGGGATGATCGGATGTCAAATTTCTGGCGGGCGTCGTCGGCCCGGCCTTTTGCGTGCCGCTCGAACCATATCCGGAGCCGCCCAGGTCGAATGTGAAAAACTGCTGGGAAAGGCAGGAGAGCAAATTGCCGACGAAATTAAGAGGACTCAATGGCGCCCCTAAAACATGCATTGCCGCGATCACACCGGCGACAGCCTTCAATTCATATCCTTTGTAACACTCTGATTTTCCGGCAAGCTTGCTGTGCAAGCCGACCAAGCCCGCCAGGCCTTTGGCCATTTCGGCAAACCCGCCGGTGGCGCAGTCCGCGAAATCATCCTTATCGAACATCGGTTCATAACCGAATGCCGACATGCCGCCGGAGACAGCGCCATCCGCCGTCTGGCCCGAGTAGACCAGGCGGTAGGGAATTTCGATCTCTTCCATGGCGCCGAGCTCCGGTATGTAGGTGATCAGCGGTTCGAGAATGCCGTACCGGGAAATGCCAGGTTCAATGACGATGTCATGGATTTTGATCAGACCATGATTTTTTGCCCTGGCCGTAAAACCGACCGTGAATCCCGGCTCTACATTGTAAAAATCAATATGGGGCGGATCGACCACCAGCACGGGCGCCGGTACGTGGGTTTCAAACGTCTGCTCCAGCTTGATCTCGTAGCGATCGGTATAGGGCACCGGTTCCACCCGGAAATTGATGGTCACCAGGCTCTTTGACAGCATCGGCTCAATGGGGATGGCCTGGTCGGCCACCACCGTGACCACGCCCGAAACCGAGGAATGCCCGGACGCCGACACCTGCCAGGACCAGTCGCCTTCCTGGAGTCCGGAGAAGGTCACGTCGCCGTCGACATTGGTTTTGAGCGGTCCGACATCCTTCCGGATGGCCGCATTCCGCATCCGCACCTGGGCGTCGGGCACGATCTGTCCCAGGATGTTGACCACGTGGAAATCGACCGCCCCGGTAATGTTCGAGGTAATCATGGCATAGAGCCGGACATCGAAGGTCTGGGGGGAGTTGGTTCCCTTCAGGACGATTTTGTCCTGGTGATAGCCGAATGCCGCATCCGCCGGGGGCGCGAAGACCACATCGAATGTCCGGGACTGGCCGACGGCGATATCCCCGAGAATGACCTTCCCGTCGGGGTTCGACGCCAGGTTGGTCGACATCCAGGTAACGGCTGCCGGGAGCACCAGTTCGACACCGAGAAAATCCTTCAGTCCCTTGTTGGTCACCGTGATCGACTGAGTCAGCATGTTCCCCCGGTCGAGGCTCACATCCACGTACCCGACCGCGGGTGCGTCAACCGTGATCAGGGGCACGGCCGGCAGGAGGCTGACCGTACCGGTAAATTCAGCCGTCGCCCCTTGCGCGGAAGTAAACGTGTATTTCACGTTTACCGTGTCCGGGGCGTCCATGGCGGCGCCCAGTTCCAGGCGGATCGGCCGCTTTTCACCGGGGGCGAGGGAGAACCCGTCGCCGAACAGGGCGGCCCCGGTCATGGTCGAATCGGGTATTTCATTGTCACCTGCGTCAATGGTGTACGCCCGGAAGGATGACGCGAATCCGTCGAGTGTCTTCTCCCCGGGATTGTAAAGGGTCACGGTGAAACCGGTGGTATCGGCCTTCGACATCCGGAGACTTCCCCCGACAGGATTGCAGTAGAGCCGGTAATAATCGAACCCGGCCTGCCGGATCACGTCATGGACGTCCGGGTGTGCAGCCCAGACGATAAACTGGCCGCTCGACCCCGACGAGGGTTTAAAGCTGTAGCTGTAATTGCCGGACGCATCGGTGGTGATCCTGACGGGATTGCCGAACGCGTCCGGCTGGGTGTCGGCAAACCACTTGAACCCGCGGGTGGAGAAACCGATTTTAAGCGGCACGTTCGCCCGCGGTTCTCCGGTGGCCCGGTCGATTGCCCGGCCGGAAATGATCACCGGTTCGGAATTGGTGTATGCCGTCTTGCCGATTCCGGCCGTTCCGTAATATTCCGAACGGGTGATCCCCGATTCGAGTGTGCCGGTCAGTTTTCCGGACGATTTGGCGTCGGGCGCGAGAATCCGGTTGTAGATGCCCGATGCGCCCCCCTCGAAGGTAATCACCGCCCCTTCGGGAAGCGCTTCGGGGACCAGGATCTTCACCGTGACGCAGACCTGCCCCTGGGGGGCCAGGGTGACGTAGGTGGTTCCATCGGGAGCCAGGATCGCCCCCGGGGCCGATCCCCTGTACTCGGCCCGGCCGATCTCCAGCCCGTCTTCATTGGTGATCGCCACGAAGATGTCGCCGGGAAGCTGACCGTTTCCACGGCTCAGGACCACATCCATCGCCGTGTACGAGATGTTCCGGACACAAACGGTGATGTCGGCGTAGCCGCCGGCCAGGGGCAGATCGGCCGTGCTCAGCTCGACACGGACACCGGTGCGGCTGATGTTGCTGAAGACGATGTCGCGCAGGTACGTGACCGTCCCTCCGGCGCTGTCTCCCTGGACAACGGTCAACGACAGGTTGTGGGCGTCCAGGGAAACGCCGCAGGGGATCACCACCTCCTGCGTATAGGGGATTGCCGCTTCGATCGACCGGTTGACCGGCTGGTCCAGACTGTGAAGGCGAACGCTTCCGGCCATCATTTCCAACTGGAGCCGCCCCATGGGGAATGCGGCGGCAGTATCCCGGTTGGCCACCGAAATCCGGAACGTGTCGAAGTAATTGGCCGTCAACGGCCGTGAATTGCCGTCGGCGTCCGGGTTGGAAATCGCATTCAGGACGACCGGGTAGACGTCGATCGAGCGGGCCGGGCTCTCCTGCCCGGCGGCATTCACGGAGCGCACCTCGTAGCGGACCCTGGACGATCCGGTATAATAATTGTCCGTGAAGTACATGGCCGTCAGCGGCGCGGCATTCAGCTTCGCCCCGCCTTTGTAGATATTATAGCCGGTTACCGCCGGATCGCTGTTCTCCCAGAAGAGCCGGGGCACCTCCCCGTTCAGCACCATCACTTCCAGACTGCTCACCGCCCCCACGGTCATGTCGAAGCCGACCGGGTCGGCGGCCCGCTCGTTGCCGATCGCATCGGCCGCGGCCACCACGTACTGGTAGTTACCCCCGACAGAGGGGTGGTCGATGGCGGAGAGCGCGCCGGTAACGGTTTTGATGAGCGTCCCGTTCCGCTTGATCGTGTACCGGGCCGGGATTTCGCCTTCCGGCGCCGCCCACGAGATCATGATACCCTCCTGGCCGAGCGCAACCGCGACGTTCACGGGGGCTCCCGGCGGGGTGGCATCGGCGGTTGCCGGCACGCCCTCGGATGTCGCGCTTTCCGCCCCCCGGCGCAACGCGGAGACGGCATAGCAGTAGGCGCCGTCCGACGGCGGTGTATCGGAGAGGGTCACGATGGGAGCCGCGATTTCCGCAACGGTTTCGTAAGCCGGAACGTCACAATTCCCGGTGCTCCGGTAGAGCCGGTAGACCTCCGCGTTCTCCGCGGCCGACCAGGTGAGGATTACCTTTCCGCCCGGCTGGGAAACCGCGTTCAGTCCGGAGGGAACAGCCGGTGGTGTCGGCAGTTCCGTGTTGTAGATTTCCAGGGACCCGCCCTGGGTGACCGCCCCGGGGTTGCCGTAGGGATCCTGCACTTCGAGGGTGAAGCTGCCGATGCCGTTCCCCATCTCCGGCTTGAGCGGGAGCGTCCCCGACCAGGCGGTACCTGACCCGGTGAGCGGGACGATCGCCTGGATTCCCTGGGGAGGGGTGAACCGGAGGAGCGGATCGAGCCCGGCGGCCGGCGCCTCGCTGAGCGCAACGGCCACCCCGAGGTTGACGGTTGTCAATACCTGCACCGGCGCGGCCTTGTCCACGGTGATCACGGCGCCCGGCCCTCGGGTGTCGATCATGAAATCCCCCCCGGGAAGCAGCCCGGAGAAGGTGTTGCCGACCATATCCCGCCCGGAAACTGAAACACGGGCGTTCCCCGAGAGGGTCGCTTCGGAGATGGTAAAGCTGCCGGAATAGGTGAACTCATCGACTTTTGCCAGCGCCGGGTTCAAGGCCCCGGTCCCGGCGGGGGTAATGGTCAGGGTGGGTGCCTGGTACAGTTTTTCGTTCGTGCTCAAGGTGAATGCAACGGTCCCGGGGCCGAAGGGAGGGACCTTGCCGTAAGCGATAGCGAAAACCGGCGCGGTTGCGTCGTAAGCCGCGGAGACGGTGTTCGAAAGAGCGCTGACATTGCCGGCGCCATCGAGACCGATGATGCCGTAATAATAATTGCCGTCTCTCACGGTGGTATCCGTGAAATTAAGCACGGCGAGGTTGTCCCCCACCAGGGCCGCACCGGAAACAAGGCTGAAGGGCCGGTCATGGCGATAGACCCGGAAGCGGGACGGCCGTTCCCCCTGCTGGGCATACTGCCAGGAAAGCGCGATGCCCGTCTTCGGGATGACCGTCGGTTCGAGGAGCACCGGTGCAGCCGGCGGCCCCGAATCAAAGATAATGGTTACCCGGTTGGAGTTGGCGCTGTTGCCGATCCGGTCCTGGGCGGCGGCGGTGATGATGTTCTCGCCTTCCGCCAGGGAAATAGAGGGGAATTCGAATGTTCCGTCCGCCCCCGCATTCACCGAGCCCTTCACGCTGCCGCTGGAACTGACCTGGACAAGGACGCCGGGTTCCGCTGTCCCCCGGACGGCGATCTCCCCGATAGCAACCGTCAGGTTGCCGGCCGGCACTGTGATCACCGGGGCCGGCGGCGCGGTGACCGCCAGCAGCACGCTCCTTTCCGATACGGCGGTATTTCCCGCCAGGTCTGTCGCTTCCAGTTTCACCCGGTGGATGCCGTTGGCCACATCGCGGACGTCCCAGGCAAAAGCGAGCGAACCGGTCGGACTGGAGGCGATCCGGGTCCCGTCCAGATGGAACCCGATCGCCTGCATGCCGAGCTGGGCCGTGGCCGACCCGGTGACCGTCAGGGGCCGGGCGATGGTCTGCCCCTCGAACAGGCTGAATGCGCCGATCACCGGCCCTTCGGTGATATACGTCAGGATCAGGCCGATCGGGTCGGAGACCGCGTTGGTCGAACTGCGGAACTGGACATGGACGGTCTTCTCCCCGCCGCCGGAAGAGAGGGTGAACGGCGCCGCCGGGGCAAAGCTGTCGAAGTAGACCCCCTGGAAGAACGAATCCTCGCTGATCCGCATCTCCCGCGCGGTCCGGCAGGCGAACCGGAGGTTGACATTCCGGGTCCCCACCCGGGTAATCCCGTCGACGGTACCGATAGCCGGGGTCAGGAGCGGCACGGTTTCCAGAACCGGTTCAATGACGGCCGTTCCGTTGATCTGACCGGTGATCACCGCCAAATCGCCGCTTCCCCACCAGTTCCCGGAAGCGGTCAGGGTGGCGGCGACGTCCACATCGGCGGCGGCGGTCGTGCTGAAGTGGATCACCGAATGGGACAGGGTCAGCCGGGATGCGCCACCCAGTTTCAGGGCCGTGCCGTTGTACTGGAGCAGGGCGTCGGCTGTATCGAGGACCGCGCCGTTGATCAGGCAAAGCCCGTCCGGCGCGTTCTGCTCGGCGGTAAAGGCCTCCACCGCGGGGGAAACACCATCCAGGGTGAGCCCCCGTCCGTAACGGACAATGGCGTGGCGCAGCACCGACGCATCGGTCCCCGGCCCCAGGCGGATCCCGTTCCAGTCGCCGGCCGAGGGGGTCGATCCCTCCCGGTCGTTGACAGAGGAAAGGACCACGGGGTCAAGGGCGGTGCCGTTGATCACCAGCCGTCCCGACTGGACATCGATTCCCGCTCCCGGGGCGAAGTAAAGCGTCGTTCCCGACTCAATCGTAAGGGTGGCCCCGGAGGTCACTACCATGGTGCCGGCGATCTCGATCGTTTTGACGGTTCCGCCCCCGAGGGTCAGATCCCGGTCGATCTGTCCGGCATACGGATCGGTCCAGGTGGCGGGGGTAACGTCCGGGTTGAACTCCCCGGCCGTATTCTCGCCGACCACCGCGATATAATACGTTTTGCTCCGGTCGAGGCCGGCCAGGTAGAACTCGAACTCATCCGGATCGAGGTTGGCATAGGGGGCCAGGCTGCTCACGGAAACGAAGGGGCTCGGCTGGACATAAACGTTGAAGCCCGCAAATCCGCAGAGGCTCCCGGCATCATAACCGCTCCAGGAGACCACGGCGTCATCGGGTTCGATTCCCTGCCCGATGGTAAAACCGACGGGGGGCGGGATCGGCCGGTCGATCCGGATTTCCACCGGGGTGACCGATGCGCTCTTGTTCCCGACCGCATCGACGGCCACCACGGCCAGGTAGTCGGGTATGTCGGGGAGCAGTCCGGAGGCGGTGTACTCCCGCGCCGACCCGTTGAGCCAGGCAACCGGGGAGAGGCCGTCGATGGAAGTAAAGGGCGCTTCCCGGGTACGGAAGACCTGGAAACCGGAAAGGTCGGCCGGGGCTGAATACCCGCTCCAGGTAACCCGGGCCGCATCGCAGGTCGTGGACGCGAGGCCCGCTGCCGGCAGGGGCGGCGCCGTTGCGTCGAGGGTAAAGGCGAAGGCCTGCTCACGGCTGACCATGAGGTTGCCGGCCTTGTCCTTGCCGCCGGAGATGTCGACCCGGATCTCGCCATCCATTCCGGCGGAAAGGAGAATGTCCGGGGTGACGAAGGTATCGTTCGGGTAGACCGTGCTCAGCCAGGTTCCGCCGGCCGGTGCGACCGGCTGGATCTCGCCGGTCCCGGTCAAGGCCAGGACGGGGAATACGGCCGGATCCATGGCCGTGGTGAACCGGACGGTCAGCCGGTAATTGGTGACCGCCCGGACCGGGCTCGCATAGTTGGCGGTGATCCCGGCGATTTCCGGCGCCATCGTATCGGCAAGGGTCAGGGCAATCGTATTGGACACGGGGTTTCCGGCCTTGTCGGCGACCAGCGGCGACGGGGTGACCGTTTCCATTCCGGTGATGGTGAACCCGGCGGTAATCCGGATGATGCATTCCGTCCGGCCGGTATTCCAGGCGATCCGGTTGGTGGTTCCGTAGACCTTCCCGGCAGGCGACAGATTCTGGTTTGCCTCGGTGGAGTTGTCCGACAGGGAAGACGCGTCCATTGCCTCGTCAAAACCGAACAGATAGCCATCGCCGATACTGACTGCGCCGTT